>ENA-OWPI01000723-OWPI01000723.1-marine-metagenome-genome-assembly--contig:-NODE-723-length-42666-cov-3.743995_pt1 | contig 42666 bp, 43 predicted proteins | sample MGYA00238138_ERZ651775 | MGnify/ENA primary metagenome ERZ651775 (study PRJEB26906, sample SAMN06265043) | marine metagenome | isolation source: Helgoland LTER site | place: Germany:Helgoland, sampling...
AAACTCTGCGCAAAATCTGTAGTCTTATTTCTCTTTCTCCCTCTGTGATGTGATGTGATGTGATGTGATGTGATGTGATGTGTGTGTGTGTGTGTGTGTGTGTTGACGACAGAACGTTTCGCGGCGCCGAGCGTGTAAAAAGTGTGCGTTAAGATTTCTAAAAACTTTGAGTTAAAAGAATCAGTTGAAATCAAATCATCAATGGCGATCAAATCTGCTATCAAGAAAACAAACGACGAAGCTGCTGTAAAAGCTAATAGCTCAATGGCAGTTAAAACCATTCAAACGAGCTCACAAGATATGCTCTTTTTAATGAGAAAATTTAACATAAATCCACTTTACACAAATCCAACGCGAATTTTTTCAAATCCAGATGCTGTAGAAGAAGAATCACTTCCATTTAAAGATAAATTCCCGGTCGCATCGCCAATATAAAATTAGACCCAAAAAGATAGATTTTTCGGTCCGTTAATTTTTGTTTTTTCTCGCGATCTACGGGATAGAAGTTTATTAAAATATAAATGACAGATTCAACTTCAAATATTGGACTTATTGGACTCGCAGTGATGGGGCAAAATTTGGCTCTTAACATCGCGGACCATGACTATAAAATTTCTGTGTATAACAGGACTTTTTCTAAAACAGAAAGTTTTTTAGATAAAAATGGAAAAAATCTTCCAAATTTATCCGGTTACGAAGATATTGAGTCTTTTGTAAATTCTCTCCAAAGTCCCAAGAAGATTATCATCATGGTTCAAGCAGGTCGTCCGACTGATTCTGTTATTGAGTCTCTTGTCCCACTCCTTCAAAAGGGTGATGTTATTATTGATGGTGGAAATGCGAAATGGACAGATACCATCGAACGAGAAAAAATGCTTAAGGAAAAGAATATTTTCTTTGTTGGATCGGGAGTGAGCGGGGGCGAAGAGGGAGCACGGTTTGGACCATCCTTGATGCCTGGAGGATCCCAAGAGGCATGGAATTTAATAAAGCCAATTTGGGACTCAATATCCGCAAAAGTAAACCCTGTTGACGGAAAACCTTTAGAAGGTGCACTTCCTGGAAAGCCAATCCAAGGTGGTGTACCTTGCTCCGCCTATATTGGGAATGATGGAGCGGGTCACTATGTTAAAATGGTTCATAACGGTATCGAGTATGGTGATATGCAAATGATTTGCGAAGCCTACCATTTAATGTCTTCGATTGTGGATTTAACTCCCTGTGAAATTGGTGATATTTTTAACGAATGGAACAAGGGAGAACTCGATTCATTCCTCATTGAAATAACTGGCGATATTCTCAAACAAAAAGATCCCCGCACGGATAATCCATTCGTTGATATTGTCATGGATACAGCAGGACAAAAAGGAACAGGGAAATGGACATCAGTTAATGCTCTAGATATGGGAGTACCTGCACCAACTGTTTCAGAAGCAGTTTTCGCACGATGCCTTAGTGCAATTAAGGATGAAAGGACCGCTGCATCTAAGATCTTAACTGGACCAATCGTTAAAATTAAATCTGATAATAAACAAGTTATCGTATCCGCGATTAGAGACGCTCTTTACTGCTCGAAAATTTGCTCCTACGCCCAAGGTTTTCAACTTATGCGAGAAGCTCAGAAAGAATACAACTGGGATCTCAACTTTGGTGAGATAGCTAAAATATGGAGAGGGGGATGTATAATTAGAGCCGCATTTTTACAGAAGATTACTGAGGCATATGAAAAAGAACCGACTTTAGCTAACCTCCTTTTAGATAATTACTTCAAGGAATGCTTAAGTATTTATCAACCCAACTGGAGGAAAGTGATTAGCCTTGCTGTTGAATCTGGAATCCCTGTGCCTACTTTTTCATCCGCTCTTTCCTATTACGATAGTTACAGGTCAGAACGACTTCCTCAAAACCTACTTCAAGCACAACGGGATTATTTTGGTGCACATACTTATGAAAGAACAGATGAAGAACGGGGTAAATTCTTTCACCTCGATTGGCTCCACCCAAATCGTCCTGAGGTTCAGGTTTAATAAAAGAAGAACTTACAAATTTTGTGAATGTAATTTATAAATCTCGACCAACCTTTTATAGTCTTTGTCCTTAGTACTTGATTCTATAGTGTAATCAAAAATTCCGTTAGACTTAATCTCGTTAGCTGCAGTCGTTAATCGTTTTTCAATTTCCTCAGTCGTATCCAAATTTCTCGTTTTTAATCTATCTCTTAATTCGTTTAACGATTTAGGCATCACAAAAACGCTAATTACCCGATTTTTGAGAAATGGATAACTACTTTCTAGGTTTTTTAGAGATGCGGTTCCTTGAACATCGATATTCAATAAAACATCCTGATCTTTCTGAAAAAGTTCAAGAAATGTTTTCTTTAAACTACCATAGTAATTATCATGGATTTGAGCATATTCAATAAAAGCATCCACTTCGATTAGATCTTCGAATTCCAATTTTGTAATAAAAAGATAATCTTTACCGTCTGCTTCTCCTTCTCTTGGATGTCTTGTTGTTACAGTGATAACCCGGGTTAATTGAGTCTCAAAGTCTGATAGTAATCTATCGCACAAAGTTGTCTTTCCTACACCCGCAGGTCCTGAAATTACTAAGGCAATACTATTCATTAATGAAATAGATCAATAACTAAACGAAACTACAAATAATAGTACGGCATAAATCACTAAAATCGCACCTAATATTGTTGTTCTTTTTAAACTGAAATCGAACCATTTAATTAGATCTCTTGCTCGGTAGGGCCATGCACCAAAATAGAGTGAAAGAATTATAATACAGTAGATTACAGAAACTAAAAAGAGCCTCGATTGAGGTTCTTGTAAAAATGCAGAGTCAAGTACTTCCCTAGAATACAATAAGGCAAGAATACAGAATGCTCGCACAGACAGAAAGTCACTGATAAAGAAATACGAGGAAATCGCAACACCTGCGGCTATAAACCCTATAATATATTTGTATTCACCAAAATCTGCATCCCCCAAATTTTGGACATGTTCATATAAAAACCAGACTAGTCCAATAACGAGAAAAAAGATCGCTGCTTGTTTAGACCTGATTAAACCACTAATATTCCCCAATGCAATTTTTGGTTTATTGAAAATAAATAAACCCATAACACCAAGTAAGGATGCTGTTGTTAAAGTATAATAATATAAATTCATTGGTTATTTTCCCCGATTAGAGTAGTCGCACTCACATCCTTAATTTCAATATCTAATAACTCACCTGCCAATACCTGATTCCCCTCAAATACAACTCTTCGGTTACACCTTGTTCTACCGATTAGCATATCTTTTCCTCTTTTGGCTTTTCCCTCTACAAGAACTTCATATCGTTTTCCTACACTACTAGAGTTGGAAACATACGATTGTTTTTCAAGCTGTGTTAGTAAATCTTGGTTGCGCATTTCTTTTACATCCTTTGGGACAGAATCGGATAATTCTACTGCAGGAGTTCCTGATCTTTCGCTGTACTTAAAAATATAAGCCATTTCAAAAGTTGCTTCTATAAAAGCCGACTTGGTTAAAGCATAATCTTCGTCACTTTCACCCGGAAAACCCAAAATCACATCTGTACTAATTCTCATTTTGGAATGTGCATTTCGTAATTTTTTTGTAATGGCTAAAAATTTTTTCCTAGTATAGGGACGATTCATCAGTTTTAAAATTCTATCTGAACCACTTTGCATAGGTAAATGTGCATGCTCACATAGTTTTGATAAACGAGCAAAACATTCGATTAAATCATCCCCAAAACTGGTTGGATGTGGTGAAGTGAAACGAATACGATACAAGCCTTCAATTTCATTTAATTTTTCAAGCAATTGAACAAAAGGAGATTTATTATCGATACGAGGTAAAGAACCTCGACCATATGCATTCACAATTTGACCAAGTAATGTAACTTCCCGAACACCTCGGTCAACTAGTTCCTGTACCTCTTTCGTAATACTTGCGATGCTCCTATATCTCTCTTTACCTCTTGTTTTTGGAACAATGCAGAAAGTACAGTTCATATTGCAACCTTGCATGATTGATACAAACGCGGTCACTTTATTTTGAGAAGTATTTAAATGATCTCGAATTTCTTCCTGCGAAAACTCCTCGTCTTCTAAATCAATAATATTTGTAGTCTTTGGTTCAGTGCTTCCAGTAATTTTGTCTAAATATTCCGGGATACGATGAAATTTTTGCGTACCCACAACCAAATCGAGGTCAGGAAGTATATCAAACAACTCCTCTCCCCTATTTTGTGCCATACATCCCATAACTCCAAAAATAAATTTTTGATTTTTTTTCTTACGATGAGCAAGGTGGCCTGCTTTTCCGATTGCTTTTTGTTCTGCCTGATCCCTAACACTGCATGTATTAAGCAAAACAACGTCAGCAATTGCCTCGTCTGAAACGATTTCATATCCTCTAGCTTTCAACTTGAACGCCACAGCTTCAGAATCCCTTTCATTCATTTGGCAGCCGTATGTCTTGATAAATACACGATTCATGAATGTAGAATTGATATACTAAGTAAAATTGGGGTCAATCTTGAACCCAATTACTTAATTCCTCCAAAGATTCTATTACAGGATATGAAGGTTTCAAAAGTAATTCTTTTGAATTATGTCCTCCGCTAAATAATATACAATTTAGACCTAATTCACCTGCTACCTCGGCATCATGTAAAGTATCCCCAACGAGTAAAACTTCAGATGCCGGTAAACCAATTTTATTAAAATGATGTTTCGCAAGTTCCGCTTTCCCTTGAGCAAACACATCATGCACACCGCTTGCGAAATCAAAGAATAGAGAAAGATTATGAAAAGATATAAAGTCATTCAGATCTTTTTGATTTCCAGCTGAAAGAACACTTTGTTTTATTGAATTTCTTCGGAAGTATTGAAAGCAATTCCTTGCACCCTTCTGTAACTTGCAATTCGCAAAACTTTTCCGATAATTAATTATAAACTTTTCCGACAGAGCCTTATAGTTCTTTGAGTCAATAGGTAAACCGAGGCTTGCGTAGTAAGATTTAACAGGAAAACTGAAGTTATTTAAGTAATACGCAATTGTAACTCGCTCTAAATTAAATTCATCTAAAAGTTCATTAACTAAATCTACGCAAAGACGGGCATCGTCGATTATTGTTCCATTCCAATCCCAAATTATGTGGGAATATTTCATTTACATGCTTTGGTTTTTGTAGTGTGGGACCATATTCTGGAATAACCGTGCCCTACCCTCTTTTCCATTCTTAAAGAAAAAGTAAAATATAGGAACAGACTCGATCATAATTATTGATAAGAAATGCGTGCATAGTAACTAAACTATAAGAAATATAAACAAATTTACTTAAACTGCTTGATTCTATCTCTTGAAAAATCATTGTGATTATATACATATATTTAAAATGGCTAAAAACACTACCGATAAACGAAAAGACAAAAACCCAGACCTTGATTTAGCATTTCAGGGAATTAATAAAAAATTTGGAGAAGGTGCCCTAATGAGACTTGGGGACGCAACTAAAATGAATGTGTCGGTTATCTCAACTGGATCATTGGCTGTTGATCTATCGTTAGGTGCTGGCGGCTTACCCAGAGGTAGGATTGTGGAAATATATGGTCCTGAATCATCCGGTAAAACAACCTTTTGTTTAAGTGTGATCGCAGAAGCGCAAAGAAATGGAGGAAATGCTGTATTTGTTGATGTAGAACATGCATTAGACCCTAGATACGCTAAAATAGTCGGTGTGGACCTCGATAACCTTATGGTTTCACAACCAGAAAGTGGAGAAGACGCACTCAATATTACTGAAACACTCATTCGGTCAGGGGCAATTGATGTTGTTGTCTTAGACTCAGTAGCAGCATTAGTATCAAGACAGGAACTAGATGGGCAAATGGGGGATGCTACAGTCGGTCTACAGGCTCGTATGATGAGTCAAGCAATGAGACGGCTCACCGCAGCAATTTCTAAAACCAACTGTGTTTGTATTTTTACAAACCAAATTCGGGAAAAAATAGGCGTAATGTTTGGCAGTCCGGAGACTACACCCGGTGGAAGAGCATTAAAATTCTTCTGTTCTATCAGAATGGACATTCGAAGAATTGGGCAGATTAAGGAATCTAATGGAACAGTAGTAGGAAACAGGACGCGGGTAAAAATTGTTAAAAACAAAGTTGCTCCACCCTTTACAGCATGTGAATTTGATATCATGTACAGCGAGGGTATTTCCCGAACAGGTTCCGTATTAGATCTTGGGATTGAACATGAAATTTTGACGAAAAAAGGAGCCTGGATTTCCTACAAAGGTGACTTGATAGGGCAAGGTCGTGAAGCTGCAAAACAAACTCTTGCAGAAGATGAAAAATTGATGGCTGAAATCACAGCCGCGATCTTAGAAAAAGTTGAAGTCACCGTCGGTTCTGTCCTAGCACAGAACAACGACGAGGACTCTGACTAATTCCATAAATAACTGTGAGAGAATGTGATACGATTGTATCTCTTGCTACCATCGCAGGAGAGTCTGCATTGGGGGTGATTAGAGTAAGCGGTAAGTTATGTAAAACTCTTTGCGAGGATATATTTAACATTACAACTCCTACCCCAAGGACAGCAACTGTAAGAAACTATTTGTCCATAAAAGGTAAAACCGTTGATCAAGTTTTACTTACATTCTTTGAAAATGGTAAATCATACACTGGAGAACAAACACTAGAACTTACTTTTCATGGAAACCCATTGATTGCTAATCAGATTTTAGATGACCTGATTAAAAGAAAATGCAGACTTGCTGAACCTGGAGAATACACAAAAAGGGCATTCTTAAATGGGAAAATAGACCTTTCCCAAGCTGAAGCAGTTGCGGAGTTAATTTCAGCCTCTAGTGAAATTGAGATTGAAATTGCCAATCATCAATTGAGAGGAAGCTTAAGTAAACGTCTTCATGTTATTCAGTCTGGGATAATTAATTTACAGGCACAATTCGAAGCAAGTATAGATTTTCCTGAAGATGAAATTAAAGAAAAAAATGTTGGTGAAATATTGACAATTGTAAAGCCACTTAAATCTGCAATTACTCAACTAATTAACTCGACGAATATAAAGTCAACATTGTCTCAGGGTATTAAAATTTCACTGATTGGTCCTCCCAATGTAGGTAAAAGTACATTGTTTAATAACCTTGTTCACGAAAATCGTGCACTGGTAAGTAAAGACTCAGGGACAACAAGAGATTATCTATCAAAGGAATTAAATATAGGAGGCTATAAAGTTGAATTATTTGACACTGCAGGGATCCGTAAAACAACCTCTGAGGTTGAACAACTGGGGATACAAAATTCTATTCGTCTTATAGATGATTCGGCTATTGTTCTGTTAGTATTTGATTCGTCACTCCCCTACCCTACCGAATTTTATAATAGCATCCGGAAAGAAATTAAATCGAAAGCGATAATAGTTGTAGAAAATAAAAATGACCTAAAACGCGAGATATCCTCCAGCGATTATCCTCGAAACTCAAAAGTAATCACGACTTCAATGATAGAAGATGGTTGTTCAGAAAATATTATATCCGAAATAGAGAAAGTGTTATCGGATCAGTTTAAAATAAACCCATCAAGTGACATCTTGGTTAGTAAAAGACAGTCTAATCATCTTGTAGATGCACGAGCCCATTTAGATGAAGTAGTATCTCTCATTTCATCTTCCATTAATGAAGAAATCATATTACAGGAATTAAAATTATCAATCGAGAGTATTAACAGTATTATTGGACGCACAGATAATGAAGATATGCTAGACCAGTTGTTTCAAAATTTCTGTATTGGAAAATGAATACAGGATTAAAAACAGATAAGTTAAACCCCTATGATGTAATTGTTTGCGGTGCAGGGCATGCTGGTTGCGAGGCAGCTTTGGCAGCATCTAGGTGTGGGGCTGAAGTTCTTATTTTGACGGGCAACCTCGATACTGTTGCTCAAATGAGTTGTAATCCAGCAATTGGAGGCCAAGCTAAAGGACAAATTGTTAGAGAAATTGACGCCTTAGGCGGAGAAATGGCTCTGAACACTGATCTATCAGCAATTCAATTCAAATTACTTAACTCCTCAAAGGGACCGGCTGTTCAAGCACCTCGAGCGCAGTGTGATAAAAAAGCGTACCAGCTTAGAATGAAACATGTTCTCGAATTAAATGAGAACATTACAACATTTCAAAGTATAGTAGATGGCTTAATTATTAAGAAAGATAAATGTGTTGGCGTCAAAACAACCCTGGGCATAAACTTCTACGGAAAATCAATCGTTGTTACAACCGGCACATTCTTACGTGCACTGATGCACGTTGGTAAAGAAAAAGCGGAGGGCGGAAGACTTGGCGATCATGTAGCAAAGGGATTATCTGCTGACTTTACAGAATACGGAATAGAACTCAATCGATTTAAAACCGGCACTCCTCCACGCCTACTTGGCCGCTCCATTAATTTTGAAAAAACAGAAACACAGTATGGTGACAAAGAGCCTACTAAGTTTGCCTTTTATGATACCCGTAACCAAGAAGAAATGTTCCACGTGGAACAAAAAGGAAGGTGGTTCCACGTGGAACAATCCCAACCGCTTCCCACTGTTCAATGCTTTACTACACGAACTACCTCTCAAACGGCTGAGATAATAAAACAGAATCTTCACTTGTCACCTTTATATAAAGGTGACATATCAGGGACAGGTCCAAGATATTGTCCTAGTGTCGAAGATAAAATTGTTAGATTTGGAGAGAAAGAAGGTCATCGAATCTATCTTGAGCCAGAAGGAATCAATACCGATGAATGGTATGTAAATGGGCTTTCGACTAGTTTACCTTTTGATGTACAAAAAGATGTGGTTCAATCTATACCTGGTCTTGAACAAGCGATTATAATCCGTCCTGCGTATGCGGTTGAATATGATTATGCAAATCCAACCCAACTTACAAGATCCCTTGAGTCTTTAAAGATCGAATCTTTATTTTTTGCAGGTCAGATCAACGGCACATCGGGCTACGAAGAAGCTGCCGCACAAGGGCTCGTTGCAGGAATAAATAGCGCAAGAAAAGCATTGGATCAGAATCCTATAATATTTGGTAGAGATGAGGGTTATATTGGAGTGCTCATTGATGATTTGGTTACTAAAGGAACAACAGAGCCATATCGTATGTTTACAAGCCGTGCAGAATATAGATTACTCTTTAATCATACTAGTTCTGAATTAAGATATCTACCAAAACTACAAATTACTAATTTAATCTCACAAGAGAGAAAACAGGCTATAGTTTCAAAAGCTAAACTAATTAATGAATGGGTTTTGCGGATGAGAACAGAAAAGGTATATGCAAATGACACCTACTCAGATTTAGTTAAAAGAGGGGAAAACGAAATGGTACTGCCTAAGGATTTTAGAAAACTACACAAAGAGACCAGATCTGAAATTCTTTACCGAGTTAAATATGAAGGTTATTTGTTACGTGAATTAAAAAATATTGATAGAATGAAGGATTCAGAACGTATCAAAATCCCTAAGAGTTTCAGTTACGAAGACATTCCTGGGCTACGAAAAGAAAGTGCTGAAAAGCTTTCTGTGATCAAGCCTGAGACACTTGCCCAGGCGAACAGGATATCTGGCGTTAATCCTTCTGATATTAGTGTATTAATGATACTCTTAGCTAAATCAAATACTAATTGATTCAAAATGGACTACTTTCTTAAAACTTTTTCCCTCCAAAAGGAGCGAGAGGGTAGGGTAAGGCAGTTTTTCTCCAACCAGATTACTCCGCTTATCAATTCAACGAATAAGCACTCAATTGATTTAGAGATTGGTTGTGGGCACGGGCATTGGATTAATGAATATGCGCAGCGAAACAAAACAAAAATATGCATCGGTATTGACTTAATTTCCAAACGAATTGAAAAAGCGACAGTAAAAAAAGAAAATGCTAAAAATACTAACTTGTGCTTTTTAAAAGCGGAAGCAATTGAGTTTATTAATTACAAACCTAAAGAATTAGTATTTACCAATGTATTCGTTTTTTTCCCTGACCCATGGCCCAAAAAGAAACACCATAAAAGAAGGTTGATACAGGATTCATTTCTTAAATTGCTTAAGCTTCATACTCATTCTCAAAGTAGATTATTTTTCAGAACTGACCATGTTGAATATTTTGAGTGGACTAAAACACAAATTCAAATTTCTGATTCCTGGGAATTATCAAATCATGACTGGCCACTTGAACACGAAAGTTACTTTCAGGAACTATTGCCCGATTTTTCAAGTTTGTCAGCCAATTGGCTATAAGCTGGACTTATGGGGTTAATTTACCACTTTCAATGTAAACACAAACTTGCCCCTTATTATTCTATCCAAGAGTGACCGTTCATGTATTTAGCAAATGAAGCTTAAAAATAGAAAAACCTCGTTGACCTTGGTTAAACAAAACTTATAGTGCACATCTTGTTTTGAAGCTTCTAATACCATTCTCCTTCCTAGTTACATCATTACCTGTGCTCGCCTCAGGTGAAGGTGTTAGTTTAGTGTCCGAAGAAATATTCAAACTTGGAGTATTTCCAGTTACCAATTCTATGGTTACAAGTTGGATCATATCTATCGCAATAGTGATTATTGTTAAACTTCTAGTTGGCAGGACTTCACTCATTCCCTCAAAAGGACAATTAATTGTAGAGTCAGCAATCACTTCACTCCGCACCATATTAGAACCAATTGTAGGTAAAAAAGTTTTCTACCCGTCATTTTGGTTATTATCAGGGCTTTTTATTTTTATATTGATCCATAACTGGAGTGCATTACTACCCGGCGTTGGTACAATTGGACAAGGAATTCAAGAAGGAAATCATTTTAAAATTACAAAACCTTTAATTCGTCCGGGTAATGCGGACTTAAATATGACTTTGGCTTTAGCCTTAGTAGCTAATTTATGCTGGGTTTATTTTATTGTCAGATACGCGGGTTTAAAAGCTATAATTAAAGATTGGTTCGGTAATAAAGCCGACAAAACACAGGTCAATTTTTTAATTTTTGGCCTACTAGGTATCCTTTTTATCGCGGTTGGTTTCATTGAAGTGCTGTCCATTCTTTTCAGGCCCGTGTCTCTCACGTTTCGTTTATTTGGAAATGTGTACGGAGGGGAAAGTTTGTTGCACAGCATGTTTTACCTAGGCGAAAAACTTAATTTAAATGAAACTTTAATCAATATTTCGATGGCCATTGCTCCGATTCCATTTTATTTCATGGAAGTTCTAATCGGACTCGTGCAAGCGATGGTATTTATGCTTTTAGTCTCTGTGTACATTGGGCTAATCTGTAACCATGAGGAAGAAAATCACTAAATTTCTATTCGCGACCATCCAAGAGCGTGGGCGAACATAATCAACAACATTAAAATTAAATTATCATGATCGACATAATCGCACAAGCAGCTGACCAAGCACCCGAACTAACTGAACAAGCAACTGGAATTACTGGAAGTATACAAGGAGCACTTGGGTGTCTTGGGGCAGCAATCGGGGTTGGTATTGTTGGAATGAAAGGTGTGGAAGCTGTAGGAAGAAATCCGGATGCATCGGGCCAAATTCTAGTTCAGTCTATCATCGGTATGGCGCTTGCCGAAGCGGTTGCGTTTTACTCGTTATTCCTGTAATCCTATATTCTCTTAACCCTGGTGAAATCTATGATTACCTTGGCAAGTTTATCTGAAACGACATCAGGCATCGTTGAGAAGTTTGGGATTGATTGGCCTTTGCTCGTTGCTCAAGGTTTTAATTTTATCCTCGTTGCTGTCATAATTTGGCATTTTGGTTTAAAGAAAGTTCTTTTAACAATTAAAGAACGGGAAGAGAAAATAGCAGACTCTTTAAAAAATGCCGAGAAGATCAAACTTGAACTCGAATCAACCGAAAAACAACAACAAGAGACATTGCAAGAAGCTTCACTTGAGGCAAAAAAAACTATAGCATTGGCTCAAGAGAAAGCAAAGTCTTACATTGAGTCTCAAAAAGAAGAAGCGCGTAAACAGGCTGAAGAAATCATTGAGAAAGCTAGAAGTTCTATGGCACTTGAACGACAAAGAGTGTTAAATGATGCAAGGGAGGAGATTGCTTCTCTTGTTGTCTTAACAGCAAGCAAAGTTCTTCAACGCGAACTCGGAGACGATGAGAAATCTCGATTTTCTGAATCAGCGGCAAAAGAAATTAAATTCTCTGCCTAAAACCGCACTTCTCTGATGTTAAAAGAAGCAAAGAGCTCAAAAATCGCAAAGGGATTGGTTGTGCTTTCTTTAAATGAAGAGGGTAGGGTAGAACCTGAGAAAATTAACCATATCCTAACCGAATTAAAAAAAGAGCCAGCTCGAAGAGCTTTGCCTATTCTGCGCAAGTTCCTCACTTTAATTAAACGACAGATCAATACTTACGAGGGCAGCCTTGAAAAATTTGACTCAAATGCCGATTCCTCCTCTAACCTTATTTCGGATAAAATCTCTCACGCTCGAGGAAAAAAAATAAATCTAGTGATTCAAGAAAATCAATCTCTTATTGCCGGATTCAGAATGCGCATCGGAGACGATGTTTACGAAGACTCTATCGCCAGTAGAATCGCACGACTTAAAAAATCTCTCACATAATTTGAATAAACCTAATGAGTTCCATAACTGATTTAATTCGCAAGGAAATTGAAAATCTTTCCACCGACGCCACCCGCACAAATGTGGGTACAATTGCTACACTTGCTGATGGTGTTGCCAGAGTTGAGGGCTTATCAAAAGTCATGTACAACGAAATGGTCGAATTTCCTAACAATGTTTTAGGAATCGCACTCAATCTGGAAGAAGATTCCGTTGGCTGTGTACTTCTCGGTGAGACCAGTTTGCTAAAAGAAGGAGATGAAGCTCGAACAACAGGCAAACTTCTATCAGTACCAGTCGGCAAAGGATTACTCGGACGAGTTGTGGATGCGGTCGGTAGACCCATAGATGAGAAAGGTCCAATTGACTCTGATATAACCTACCCAGTCGAGCGCATTGCACCAGGAATCATACCTCGCAAATCAGTTACACAGCCTCTTCAAACAGGAATAATGGCGGTGGACTCAATGATTCCGATCGGACGTGGACAGCGAGAACTGATCATCGGAGATCGTTCCACGGGAAAGACTACCATTGCAATTGATACGATTATCAACCAGGCAAAGATTAATAAAAAAGGAAAGGAGTCGGGAGATGCTAATTTTCGACCTGTCTATTGTATTTATGTAGCCGTTGGACAAAAAAATTCAAATGTAGCTCGTACGATCAAGGTTTTTGAAGAAACGGGTGCAATGGAGTATGTGACGATTGTTTCTGCTCCTGCTGCCGATAATCCCGCAAACCAATACCTCGCTCCCTATGCAGGATGTGCAATGGGTGAGTGGTTCATGGAAAACGGTATGGATGCACTAATTGTTTATGATGATCTTTCAAAACATGCAGTTGCATACCGTCAAATTTCTTTAATTCTCAAAAGACCCTCTGGACGAGAAGCTTATCCTGGCGATGTATTTTACCTTCATTCCAGATTATTAGAGCGTTCCGCCAGACTGAACGAAGATAATGGAAATGGCTCTCTTACGGCACTGCCCATTATCGAAACTCAAATGGGCGATGTATCCGGTTATATCCCTACCAATGTAATTTCCATAACAGATGGACAAATTTTCCTCGAAACCGATCTTTTTAACAAAGGCATAAGACCAGCCGTTTCGGTGGGGCTTTCTGTATCCAGAGTTGGTTCTGCCGCACAAATTAAAGCCTACAAGAAGGTGTCCGGAAAAGTTAAACTAGAACTTGCCCAATTTCGCGAATTGGCCGCTTTCTCTCAATTTGAATCAGATTTAGATGCAGCAACAAAAGCCCGCCTCGATCGTGGAGCTAGGATTGTTGAACTATTTAAGCAATCCGCCTTTAATCCTGTTTCTGTAGAAATTCAAACGGCAGTGATGTGGGCTGTTCAAAATGATTTCTTTGATTCAATCGAAGTTTCGAATATAGCATCATCAGTTAATAGTTTAAAGGAATACCTCTCCACTCAAGGTACTGAGGCATGTGAAGAAATTTATAAATCTGGAAAACTGGAAAAAGAAACCGAGGAAAAACTTAGGTCTGCGTTGGAGGATTGGAAGCGCACTCAATCCTAAATTTTTTAACACCTTTTTTGTAAATGCCTAATACTCGAGACATTCGAATCAGAATTAAGGGAGTTAAAAACACCCGTCAAATTACTCGTGCGATGCAGATGGTAGCCACATCGAAGATGAAAAAGGCACAGGATTCTGCTCGTTCGGGCAGACCCTATGCTATGTTACTCGCTGATATCATCGGCACTATTGCGGATGAATTTGAAGAGGTTACGCAATCATATTTTATTGAAAGGCCAGTCAAACACAGAGGTATATTAGTTGTTAGCACGGATAAAGGATTATGCGGCGGACTAAATGGTAATCTCTTTCGCGAACTTTCTAAAATTGATAATTCAGCTAAATTTGTTTCTATTGGAAAAAGAGCCTCTCAGTATTTATCTCGAACAAGAAGAGATTTACTAGCTGATTTTTCGATACCAGACAAACCCACCTTTGCCGACATCAGGAATATTGTAGAATTTATGCTTCGAAGCTATGATGAAGGTAGAATAGATACGATAGAAGTGGTTTACACCAGTTTCATCAACACACTAAGGCAGGAACCGGAGCTTATCCGTCTTTTCCCCCTGAACGACTTGGATTCAATGGTCGAAAAATTACACAGCCGTTTTCAATCTGATTCTTCTCCCTACCCAAAGGATAATAGAGAAATTTTAATTGAAAATAAAGATGTAGTATTAGCAGAATTAGCGAGTCTCTACCTCAAACAAGAAATTTTTCAACTTATTTTAGAATCACAAGCGTCTGAACACAGTGCACGGATGGTTGCCATGAAGAGTGCCACTGATAATGCGGGTTCTCTCATTGACGATCTTACTTTACAATATAATCGAGCGAGACAAGCTGCGATTACACAAGAAATTCTAGAAATTTCTGCTGCCTCCTTCTCTCAATAACTCTTATACCTTTATAATAAAATGGATATCGAAAACTCAAATCTCGGTAAAATTGTTCAAGTCATTGGTGCTGTTGTGGATGCTGAATTCCCAGAGGGTTCAACTCCGAAAATTTATGATGCACTTGAGGTCACTTATTCTGTCCCAGGATTAGAAGAGGGCAAAAAGCTCGTTCTCGAAACCCAACAGCACTTGGGTAGTAACCGAGTTCGTTCTGTTGCTATGTCATCTACTGAAGGATTGGTTCGGGGAACTGAAGTCCTTAACACAGGAGCTCCTATCTCCGTTCCAGTGGGAGAGAAAGTTCTTGGGCGTATTTTTAATGTGGTTGGAGATACTGTAGATAACAAAGGACCATGCGGGCATGAAGAAACTCGCCCGATTCACCGAGCTGCTCCAGAATTAATGGACCAAGACACTGAGGCAAACATCCTCGAAACTGGAATCAAGGTCATTGACTTGATTTGTCCGTTCATTAAAGGAGGAAAAGTAGGTGCTTTCGGTGGTGCAGGCGTTGGTAAGACCGTTGTTATTATGGAACTTATTAATAATATCGCAAAAGCCCATGGTGGATATTCGGTTTTTGCCGGGGTAGGGGAGAGATCGCGCGAAGGTAATGACCTCTACCAAGAAATGTCTGAAGCAGGAGTTATTAATCAAGATGACATATCAAAGTCTAAAGTAGCCTTGGTTTATGGCCAGATGAATGAACCTCCCGGAGCTCGGATGCGTGTAGCGCTATCCGGTTTAACAATGGCAGAATACTTTCGAGATGAAATGGGGCAGGATGTATTGTTATTTGTAGATAATATTTTCCGGTTTTCACAAGCAGGCTCAGAAGTTTCTGCTCTTCTTGGAAGATCTCCCTCCGCTGTTGGTTACCAACCCACACTTTCCGAAGAAATGGGAATTCTACAAGAACGAATTACTTCGACCAAAAAGGGCTCTATTACTTCTTTCCAGGCAGTTTATGTCCCTGCAGATGATCTTACTGATCCAGCACCTGCTAATACATTTGCTCACCTTGATTCCACTATCGTTTTAGAACGTTCAATCGCAGAACTTGGGATTTATCCTGCGGTAGACCCTCTTTCATCCGTTTCGAATGCACTCTCGCCCGATATTGTTGGTGAGGAACACTTCGCAGTCGCACGTGGAGTTCAGGAAGTACTTCAGTCTTACAAGGACTTACAGGATATCATTGCAATCCTCGGCTTAGACGAATTATCACCCGAACAAAAACAAACTGTTTTTCGTGCCAGGAAGATTCAAAAGTTTTTATCCCAACCCTTTCATGTTGCTGAAGTTTTCACAGGGGTTGCTGGTCAATATGTTTCCGTAAAGGATACTATCAAGGGATTTAAAATGATTCTAGACGGCGACTTGGATGAGGTATCTGAAAATGATTTCTACATGAAAGGCGGAATTGACGGGGTTATAAACCAAGAAAATTCCTAATTAATACCGAGTTCAAAAAATGCCAGTTATCCTAGAAATTGTTACTCCAGATTCAATCGCCTTTTCGGAAGAGGTTGAACATGTAGTGGTACCAACAGTTAATGGAAAAATCGATTTATTACCAAGGCATATTCCGATCATTGATCGAGTAATAGCGGGTGACATCAAAATTAAATGGAACGGTGAAGAGAAAATTTTGGCGATCGGTTCAGGATTTGTTGAATCATACGGAAATAAGGTCTCTATTATAGTCGATCAAGCAGTGGATGTGTCCAACGAGGACGAACTTGCGATTGAAGAAGCTACTAACAGGGCAAAAATTGCCTTGGAGGAAGGTAAGAAAAGTAACCTCGACCAATCACAAATTGATTTGCTCGAAGCCGCTGCCCGCTTTGAAATGGCAAAGAAAATTGCCCGAAAAAAATCTAGATAATACTAGTTTCTTCTTTTTGCATTAGTAAATGTATAAAAGCTGCCCTGTTATTGCATGATTATCAGTTAGTAAATATTTTTTTCTTTAATTCCTTGCAATTTCATTCAAGGTACAACTGAGTAGTAAGATAGTAATTTGTAATTCCGTGCCCAATTCAAATTACTTTAAATCATCATTGCCCAATGAGAAAAAATATAGAACGCGAACCTGATTTAATTGAGTTCAAGGTTAACTACACCCTAGATGGGGATTTACCTTTAGAAAAGTACTTTTCATCCTACAATTCAACGGACGCACTCAAGGCTTTTGCTCAATCTTGCGTTAAATATCTTGCTGAGAAACCGATATCTGATCTCGAGATGAGATGCTTCACCTGTGCATTTGCAAATCCCGAGGAGCAATATTTGCAACAACCTGCACCAATTCCCTTGCCGGACCCAATACCCGAATTTGACCAAAACGAGTTGGATAGTCCCGCAATAGAGTTTACCGAAGAACCAATTACCGAATTGGAGATTACTTCACTTGCTGGGAACGATGATACTCAGGAAATAGTGGATGCACCTGAAGGAGTAGAGGAAGAAATAGATATTTTCGCGCCGCCTGTCACAAAATCTGAAAAAGTAGATCCTCGCCTAAAGCATGCCGAGCTAGTGGCCGAATATTCAGCAAATGTGAACAATATCCAAATTGAAAACCAAAAGAATTTAGAAGAATATAAAAACTTGATTTCAAAAACTAATTTACGAATTAAAGAAATTTTACAAAGAATTAATGTTCTAGAAATTTCAGAATATTTCAAATGGTCTGACAAATGGACGGATGTTCCATTACCCACATATTCAAGTTTAGTTCAATAAACCTTCCATTTTGAACGGTTAAGAATGGTGGGCCCTGTCGGGCTCGAACCGACGACCTGGCGATTATGAGTCGCATGCTCTAACCAACTGAGCTAAGGGCCCTCAAACCCGAACACTACAGATACAAAAAATTTGTTCAAGCATGTTATATTAGACAATAAAAGTTTACGAGCTAGGCGAAAACGATTCGAGGCAATATCATATTACAATACCATCAATCATTAATTGGTTTCAATCAGATTTTTTGTTACGAATTGTATAAATTTTAGTTACTTTACCTCTTTCAAGAATTACGGCATGTTGTCTGCTCTTATTGATATCCAACTTTAATAAAATACAGTTATCTATGAAATTCGTTGATCTTAAAAGTATGCAATTAGCACTCGGAATTGACACGAGTTACTCACCAGAATCAGTTGAATATAAAGAACTGGTTAATTATGCGAATCTCAAGCTAGCCACCCTTGCCCTACCAACTGTTGGCGACCAAAGTAATAACTCGGCACTGCAGTTAAGTAGTTCATTAATTAAAGAATATCGCGAGAAGGTAAGACTACTTCAAGGCCACCTTTGTCCGACTGATAAACGAATCCAAGATTTCCTCGATCGCCTTCTCGGTATAGACAGACCAAGTATTCCGACCGAATCATTTGTACTTGATCGCCATGGGTTAGCGAGAATTACTTCACTTCCCCTTAATAAAAACTCATTTCAGTCTACAATTATTTCATCTCATCGCCTTGCCCAAGGTGTTCTTCATAATCCTTCACGAGATAGAAGGACAACGTCCGGAGTCTTTCATGTCGCTGATGTCGGCCTTCCCGCCCCTGATGATAAAAAGGTTGTTCCATTAAAAGCGGCAAAAGAATTACTCAGAATTGCACTTAATCCACCCGAGGAAGATATGGTTTTTCCCTTTGCTTCAAAAGAAGTTGATCCTGCCAAGTGCTGGGTTTCTCTTCTTTTACGTCCAGTTGTTTGCCCAAGTGTAGATGGATTTATTCGTGAAAAGTCTATGGAAGTAAGATTTTTTGCTCCCGGGGGTTGTGTTGCAAACTTAGACTTTGTTGAAAGTATCTTTGGTAATGGGGGTGACCCTTTTTTAGCAGAAAATGACGCGGGCTTGGATATTGAAGGCTGGACCGGACATACAGGATGTGTAATCGTGGCACCCCATTTAGCCGGAACACCTAAGAAGTTACTCCAGTTACCCAAAAAGTGTGATGCTACTGACAGGCAAATTCGAGACGGCATGTATTTTGATGATCCAGATGAAGCCTACAACGGAGGCGATCCTTTCAAACTTACGTTTCGAGATTCATCAGGAATGATAGTAACCATTCTTGCCGATAACTACTTCGGGTATTGTAAGAAGGAAGTTAAAACACAAATAAGCTTTTCAGCCAATTTATCGGGTCTTGGCGAAGAGGAACATGCGGGAGGTGCTGTAGTCTTTCCTAGCTACGACTTGGGAGAAGAATTCAATCCTCTCGAAATTTTACCTCCCACTCCACAAACGTTTTCTGACACATTGTCAGTTATGGGATGCTCCATGAATGACCTGCAGAACGGCCATCTTGTTGACCCGTCTTTCAAATCAATTATTTATCTTCCAGAAAATGCCGTTTTCAGCCTGAGGGAACAAAGCATTAATTGGGAAGGGGAGGGCAAGGAATCTTACTGCTTAAGAATGCAACCAGACTTTGCCTATATTTTACCATCTGGCTACAAGGTTGAAATGAAAAAGGCTGAACATAATGGCCCCTGGAAATTAATTGGAACGGTAGGAGAAGGATTTTTATGCCACAAGCCATGTACTGTTTCAGGGGGAGGAAAGTCTGAAATATCAAAGCCAATTACCGATGCCATAGTAAGTGGTCCAGTCTATGTTGCTGATTGGGAAAAAGATATGGCGATGACGAAAGAACTTTTTAAAAAGGATTTTTCAAACCGGTTTATAGAACCCGAAAAACATGATCTTCGAAATCGGCCAATTTTAAGCCCCCGTCGTTCACTTGGCTCAGTTATTAAACTGCTTACACCCTCTCGATCTTTATACACGGAAGATTTTAATAAATGGTTAGAATCTATTCCACAAAGAGTTAAAGATTTAATTTTGATCGTAAAGAGGAGACATCGAGTTGAATGGGGTGAAAATTGGGAAGAAGCATTCAGCGTTGATTCAGTCAACGGACAACCCGCCAATGAATTAAGATACCTCGGTACTAAATTAATTACCCGGCATTTGCGTATCGGTTTTGATCAAAAAGGATCGTGGAGATTATTCGCTTTAAGGAAAGACTTTGTCCCAGCTAATAAGATTTTAGCTGAAGATGATATCACTGCTTCCACATTGGCACCCACAAATCTCATTGAAAATATTGGACATGGGAATTTTAAGGAGTCTGCGAAGTTTGTTCATAATTGTGAATACAGATTATTCCAAAGACCAGATGATGCGATTATCAGAGGTTTTGATAAACAAACTGAAAAAGATATAGCAAGACCCGGGAACTTTATTAGTAATTTCGAACCCCTCTCAAAAAAAGACGCACAAGATCAAATCAGTAATACATTATCATTCGAAAACTATACAAAACCAATTAGGGAACTCATTGAATCAGTGGCAGAAAGCCCTAAGGAAGACGTATCTTTTGTTTCTTCCGCAAATCCTCGAATTGTTGATGGAAAGCCCACCAAGAATCCTCGCTATCTTCAAACTAGACCAGATTTATTTGATCCACGATCGGTTTATCTTGCCACCGCTGGTACAAGATTAAAGAGAGGAATAAAAATTGAAAATTCGGTACTTTACCCAGTTCGTGCAGTTTTACCAGGAAGAAGGAATAATCCCGCGGATAAGAAAGCCAACATAAGGCCGTTATGCTGTTTTGCTCCCATCCATTACTTAGAGTTACCCGAACTTTTTATGGATTATATTGTAAGCGTTACCGGTAAATCTCCTTCCACCACAGGAGCGGGTTCTGAAGGAGCGATGACGAAGAGTCCTTTCAATGCTCTATTGCCCATACATGATCTTAATGCCGCTCTAATTTCATATGCGTCAACGGGCCAAGGTGCATTCGTCACATCTGCCGGATATGTGGGGCCAAAATACCAAGTGAATCATGACATTAGTCTTTTGATTCCTGAAATTTGGAGTAGGCTGCGAGATTTTGAAGGTAATCCCCAAGAAATGATCGCTAAAGGTTATTTAGAAAAAGTCCCGGATTTTTCTTATCAGGGTCAAAATCTGCCCACATCCCAGCTTGGATATAGAATTACTAGAAGATTTACTCATGAATTTCTAGGTAGAATATTTACCGATCCAGTTTCAGTTTTGCCGGAAGACATGCTTAAACCGGAATTACAGGATGAAGGTCAATATGCCGATAGCATAAAAAATCTATTGGAAACGGGGAAAAACATAGCACAACGATATTTTAATGATAATTCCATTGAAAAAGCATGCCCCCCACTGAAAGCTTTACTCACGATCATGACTGAAGGAGAATGGGAAGGAAACAAGCTAACAGATAAAAAATTTAGGGATTTGTTTGAACCATCAAATATTCTTCAAAGTGACTGGTATAATGAGCGTTTAAAAACTCGAATTCAAGTTACTCGAAATTACTGGGAATCAAGAATTGAGTACTTGAATAATTTTATAAAAGATCAAGCGAACAAGGAAAATTGTAAAAGACTTTCCATTCTGGAAAAAAAGGAGTTTGCCCTCAATGCACTAGCTGAATTGACAGATAATAAAGCAGCCGTTGATCGGATTTTTGGATGCCTAGGAACTGATCCAAGTTTATTTAGTGAGTAATTTTAAATTTATTTAAATAAATTTCTGAACTCAATTAGTACCTTTGTTAAAGAAGTTCAATTTCCTTCCGATGCTATACCCAGCTTTTTATTGAAGTTGCAAATTTAGTATATTTTAAAAAATATCCCCTACTCTAAGGCGTTTGTTGATACAAAGAGATTACTGGTCATTCGGAAAATTATGATTTGCAAAATCCAAGTATCGCTTCCAGTCATAGGAAGTTACATCATGCTTTCCATCTCTCATATGATAGCCCATTCGATCCTGTTTAAATTTTTCCACCCTTGATTTGCGATTCAATTTTTCATGCCAAGAAGAATTTAATTTAAATCCATACAGTCTGAAAACAGGTTCAGTAGCCTGCAAAGAATAAAATTCACCCATCGGGTCAGCCCATAAATCCTCTGTTGCTGATGCCACATACAAAGGACGCGGTGCGATCATACTGAGGAGTGAATGCTGATCAACTATACAAGTTTCTTCTTGATCATTATATTTTTTATAATTCGGACAAAACCAATGGGGAAAAGAGTCATTAATCCTCTTTACAGTTTCACCAAACTTACGACGACTTATCGCAGCCCCTCCACAACCTGAATTATTTGAAATCACCATTGAAATTCGTTCATCCTTCGCTCCTGCCCAAAGTGCTGCTTTTCCAAGCCTTGAGTGGCCAATAACGATGATTCGCGAATGGTCGAATTGTTCATCGATTGAAATAAAATCCACGATTCGGCTCAATCCCCATGCCCATGCATCAATTGAGCCTCCACTATTCGGCTGTTGTTTTCGGTTTGGATTAAGCAAACCATGGATACCATTCTTAAAGCCATCGTCAAAATCTGGGTCTATTTCTCCATAATATGCTGTAATTAATCCATAACCTTTAGATAATATTTGTTTTATATCCCATCGCGACGATGCGATACCTCGTCCTTCTTCTAACGATCTATTATTTTTTACTCCTTTTCCCGGACGGATCCATCCTGGAGTGATAATAACTTCATTATCTTTGCTGATAGTATGATTACCTCTAAAATTAAGACCCAAGAATACCGGTACAGCCTTTTCTATTTTTGGTGGTAAAAAAACGAGGACATTCAATATAAGCTCATTTTCTCTTCTGCTAAATGTAATACTATATTGCTTACGAATTCCAAACTCAGAATCTCCTGTTTCCAGCAACTTTGTTCTCACTTTAAATGGACCTAGTGGAATTTCATTTTTTCCATAAACTTCCTCTTCCAGGTGATTAAGAATCTCAGGTCTTCGAATAGAATTCCATTCTTCCTTGGTAGAAATTTTTCTTCCTAAATCGGATTCAAGCAATAAGGGTAATTCATAATCAGGAACTTTAGATTCATCATAATTATAACCCTTAGGTTGACTTTTTAAATCGTGACTAAGATTTTGAGATAATAATAAATAAGCAAGACAAAGTATAATCTTGAATCTAAATCTGCTCTTCACACTTTTAGACTTACTGTTGATTCTTTTCTGGCAAGAGTTATTTCACAGGAGAGAATTAATTTTACTATGCAGCCAACTCAGGCAATCGATTTAAAATTTGATCAAAATGATGATCCCTTCGCAATCTAGCCGTCGTAACATCTTTTGTCTTAAGAGAATACCTTTTTCTTTCTGCAGTTACCGCTGATGGGTAAACCGTATAATGAATCCACCATGTTCCATTGTTATTCCAAAGATGATGATTCAAGTTATCTTCGTCTATTCGAAGAGCTAATTCTTCGATTTCATTATGTATACTAATTTTCATTGAGCGTTTTCCTCTCGGTTAACGCACTTTCCCTAGGATAGCTAGAGGAGTGCTTATTTTCGGTTGTGCCAAAACCGCGCATCCCGGTTAAATCGACCTTGTACCACCGTAGCAGCTCTCGTGCTCGGTTGGTAACCTACATTAGGTTGTCTTCGGATACGGTAAGTGGCTAAATATAAAAGAACGAATTGTGATAATAGAAGATTTTACATCGTTTTGGCAAACTTTCTTTATGTCATAAAAAAATCGACCATTTCACCAGTTCGATACCAATGAAATCTTTCCCATAATTTTATCCTCTTCAAAACAACGGTGTGCATCTTCTACCTCTTCAAAATTAAATTTTCGATTATGTAACTTGGGTTGAATAAGACCCTCTTCAATCAACTCCCCCAGTTTCCTTAAAATATTGCCATGATGAGCTCGACCCATTCCGCGAAGAAGGGGTAATAGCATAAAAACAACATGCAGGGTCAAAGACTTTATATGTACTGGGCTTAAGTCATGCTTGGCCCTTGCCGCAATAGACACTACCGATCCACCAATTTTTGCCGCAGTAAAAGAGTTGTCCAAACATTCTCCTCCAGCGGTATCAAAGACCACATCATAACCCTCTCCGTTCGTGTGAGTAGAAATGTAATCCTCAACTTTTTCTCTCTTATAATTGATAAGAACATCCGCTCCAATCTCTTTTCCAAATTTGATCTTGGCATCGGAGGATGCAGTGGTATGGACTTCAGCTGCTAAAGCTTTGGCCAATTGCAATCCAATATGGCCAACTCCACCTGCTGCGCCATGCACAAGCACTCTTTGCCCCTTCCTTACATTTGCCCTGTCTACTAAAGCATTCCAAGCAGTGATACCGACTAGTGGTAAACTAGCTGCCTCCTCCATCGTCAAATTTTTGGGGATTAAAGCAATAAGCTGAGAATCAACTGCCACAAATTCACTTAATACTCCCGGCAAGTCTCCAAAGCCCCCAACACATCCATAGACCAAATCGCCTTTTTTAAATTCTGTAACAGATTCACCTATTTGCATAATTTCCCCTGACATATCTCCATGAAGAACCGCTGGTAATGGGGGACCCACGGATAACAAACCCTTTTTTATTTTACAGTCTACCGGATTAACACTAGAGGCAGCCACCCGAACCAGCACTTGATGGGGTAAAATTTTAGGCAACGGTATTTCTGCCTTCTCAAAATTAGCTGTCTTCCCGTAAGAATTTAAAATAATTGCTTTCATATTGATTAACTTCATCTCCAAGTCGTTAGCTAATGTTACCAGTCACTATAAATCAAATTCTTTCGATAACATCATTTCTTTTAATAAAGGCTCCATTTAAAAAAACTTTTTTTCATGATTAAAAGCTTGAACCATCAATAAACTCAAAGATTAATCGTTCTTATGAAATCAATTGACCAAAATCGCAGATCTTTTCTTAAATACTCCGCTTCCGGTGCCATTTTATCTACTCTTTCTTTTCCTTTCATTGGAAAAGCCCAGCAATCAGCTAATGAACGCTTACGGTTCGGTGCAATCGGAGTAGGGGGCAGGGGGGCAGGAATCGCCAACAGTGCACGTCGACTCTCTGACATCGTTGCCGTGTGCGATCTGGATACCCAGCGTATAGACCGAGTTAACAAATCATTGGCACAGGGAAAAGCAAAAGGCTATGAGGATTATCGAAAAATTCTCGATCGCAAGGACATAGATTTTGTAACCATTGGTACAACTGATCATTGGCATAGCAGGATTGCTATCCATGCCATGCAGGCAGGAAAGGATGTTTACTGCGAAAAGCCCCTCACTCTGACCATTGAAGAAGGTAAGCAAATTTGTAAAGTTACCAAGGAAACAGGACGAGTATTTCAAGTTGGTACTCAACAACGAAGTGAAATGGGCCAAAAATTTCTTACCGCTATTGGGATTATCCGCGAAGGGAGAATCGGGAAAATCAAAAAAGTAACCTGTAATATTGGGGGTGGGCCTAAAGGTGGACCTTTCAAAAAATCAGATCCGCCATCTAATATCGATTGGAACATGTGGCTCGGACAAGCCCCTCTTGTTGATTACATTAAGGAACGCTGCCACTACCAATTCCGTTGGTGGTATGAATACTCCGGAGGAAAAATGACTGACTGGGGTGCTCACCATGTAGATATTGCCCAGTGGGCTATGCAACAGGACGGAGCAGGGCAGGGGGTTCTTTCCCTCGAACCCATCATTGGAGAACATCCCATTCCTCTCAAAAATGGAATGCCTACCAAAGACGATCATTATAACACATCTCACAACTTTCATATTAAGTGTATGTTTCCAAAAAAGATGGAGATGAATATCGTCAGCCAGTCCAAGGAAGGAAATGGTATTTTATTTGAAGGAACTAAAGGAAACTTATTTGTTTCCCGTGGAAAGCTAACTGGACCTTCGGTCGACGAACTCAAGGAAAAACCACTTTCAGCCCAAACCGTCTTGGATGTCTACAAAGGCAAGAAGACCACCAATCATATGGAAAACTTCTTTGAGTGCATGAAAGATCGCTCTGATCCGATTTCTGATGTCTACACTCACCACAATGCCATGACCACCTGCCACCTAGCCAACATCTCCATTCGACTTGGAAAAAAACTAAAGTGGAATCCGAAAAAGGAACAAATTATTGGTGATGACGAAGCAAACCAATGGCAGAAGCGCGAGCAAAGAAAAGGATTCGAAACAAATACTTAATATTTATTTAAATTTAAATAAATCCCCTAAAGTTCACATCTAAATACCTAATCCACGATCGGTTACCCAACAGAAAGTATCATCCTAGCTAGGCAATTTAATGTTTGAGATCACTGGAAGGAGCGACCGAGGGAAGTAGTGTGGTGGAAATAGTCATGGCTACAATATTAGCTCCCATTGTAAACGGAAGGCCTGCGGCTTTCCAGTGCATCGCATTGTTATGTTTGCTGTAGGTTAGAAAGATTGCGAATAATAGCATAGTAGGCACACCTAACAGATCCCAATAATGCCCAAGTCCGATGGGCTTGAAAAGCCGTCGTATTAGGGTTGCTAGCAATTACAGTCTGAAAAATTATATCCTTGGTGTTGGTAATTATTTGCGTTCGGCTGGTGCTAAACTTTTTCAAATCCTTAACACCATGCTTATCGACAAAACTTTTTAAATCGAAGGAGTCAAGGTCCCCATCGGATTGGATTACGACATTCAATCCGATCTGCGCCAATTGAATCCGCCTTTCAACATTGGATTCCACCCAGGAATAAACATTCCGAATCTCATCTTTAACCGAGCTGTTGCTAAGGTTGACGAGCGCGAACACATACGTCGACCAGAGTAATCCTGAGCGAGAATAATAGATACAATTTTCATCTTCCGAAAGTAGCTCGAAGCCGCAGCTTTCTAGCGCTGGCACAACTCTTCCAAAAGACTTAGACAAACGATGAGGCTAGGCATGGATGAGCGCAGCGAAATCCATTGCCTACGCCGTCTTGATCTGCGGCAGGAGGTCGTGGAGGTATTCTGGGGCAAAGTCGGCACCATTCGGCCACATCAGTGTGTGGCCTTCGAGTTTGAATTGCTTGAAATATTCTAGATCCTGCAATGCCTCAAAGATCGGGCCGTCCAACTGACCCTTGAGATCGACCTGTCCATCGATTCCATCGCTAAACTTCAGCCAGACGCGATAGCCTTCGAGATACTTTGCTTCTTCAATGTGTAGGAATTTCATTATTCGAGGGGTTGAATGGGTTCGAGTGGCTTTCGTTGCTCTGCGAGTTCCCAATCGCGGAGAAGTGCTTCCTTGTTTATTTCATACCATTCCAAGACAGCTTTCAGCGCGCGTCTTGGAAAATGACCGGTCACAATGCCCGTCGCGATCTCTACGGTGACCTCATACTCACCATACTCGGCGTGAAAATGCGGTGGAGCATGGTCGCGATAATACATCCGGATGATGATCCCGAGAAATCTGGAAATTTCAGGCATGGTGAAAGGCTAGGTGCTTTCCGTGGGTCTTTCAATTCATTTCGCAGATCTTATATTATTCGTTACTTTTATCATGTATATTTTGTAATGAATCTTACATTTGATCATAAAGCAATCATTCTAAGAGTTATTTAATTTGAAAACTTTAAAGCTTTTTTAGCTGTTAACCAATTAAAATATATCAAATAATTTTCTTGTTAAACATGCAAATGAATCATGTATTACTTATTTGACATATGCATGAGTGGGTAAAAGTTCAACTTAAAGAATATTCAAATGCGAATGCAGAAGAGAGGCAGGCGTGGTGGATTACAATTAAGTGGTATTTTGGTTATTGCGCAAAGAAGGGGCTGGGAGAACCAAGCAACCGGGAAAATGGAAAGGTTTTTTGGCGAGAAGCAGTTTTACCAACCAGACCAAATGAATGGCAAAAGAAGCAATGGGGAGATGCATTAAAATGGTTTTTTCAGGAAATATCTGCTCGTGATATCGCTGGACCGAAATTGAGAAGTGCTATCCGCCGACGCCACCTTGCCTACACTACAGAAAAAGCGTACATGGGTTGGTTGCGTCGCTTCCAGGCATTTCTTCATCCAAGAGAAGTAATGGAATCAGAAGCGGGGGAAGTCGTTAATTTTTTGACCTACTTGGCGGAAGAGAAAAGAATATCACCAACAGGGCAAAATCAGTGTTTTAATGCTCTGTTGTTTTTCTTTCGCTATGTAAGAGAGCAACCAAATGTAGATTTCCGGGGGGCGACCCGAGCAAAGAAGAGAATAAGGGTACCTGTTGTTTTATCCCAAAAGGAAGTGACACGCCTACTGGAATTACTACCCACTAAATTCCGTTTAATGGGTCGCTTGCAATATGGAGCAGGTTTACGAGTAAATGAATTATTACGCTTGCGGGTTAAGGATTTAGATTTTGATCGCGGTCAGTTATCTGTCCGAGCGGGCAAGGGAGATAAAGATCGGGTCTCAGTGCTACCAACTTCTTTGGTTGATTTTTTACAACTACAAGTCGAACAAGCTAGAATTTTGCATGCCAAGGATATCAAAGCTGAATTTGCCGGGGCAAGTATGACCGAAGCACTCGCTCGTAAGTTCAGCGTAGCTCGGAGAGAGCTTAGCTGGCAGTACCTTTTTCCTCATAGCCGGCTTGTAAAGAATCCCCGAGGCGAGGAACTCCTTCGGCACCATGCACTTGAAAATTCATATCAAAATGCAGTGCGCAATACAGCGAAAAAAGCGGGTATCGAAAAACGGGTCACACCCCATGTGCTCCGCCACAGTTTTGCCACTCATATGCTTGAGGGTGGGGCAGATATTCGAACCGTTCAGGAACTTCTCGGCCATGCTTCCGTGGAGACTACCCAAATCTATACCCATGTGATGAAAAAACCTTTTGGAATCATAAGCCCATTGGATCGGCTTTAAAAAATGTACGTATAAAAATGAGGCTATTTCAGTCTATCAATAACACATTTTTTAAACCTATTTAAAATTTTTATTTAAATTTAAATAAAATTACTAAAATCAACATTTTGCGAGAGCATCATTCAGAGAAAGCTAATTAGTTTTTCAATTTTACCTCTTGATTCTTTTCAGAAGAAATTGTGGGGGAACCGGTACCATTCAATTCTGCTCTCTGCCTAATCCTTGAAATCGTTTGCCAAACTTTCTTGGTTCCCCATTTGGAATCTTTGAGTTGGGCATCCCAAATTGCAAGGCCAACGGAAGCATCCTTCGCGATCCATTCGAGGTGCTCTTGAACTGAAGCCTTCTCCCATTTGCTCGCATGACTGGGAACTCCAATGAGAAGTTTGGAAGAATACTTTCCCGCGGCAGCTTTTAGGAAATCATAAGATCTCCAACTCGTTGATTTTGATCCGGTTTCTGAATAACCCATTACATGAAGGGCATCAACATATGGAAGTAGCAACTTCCACCAACCTTGGTTTGGTGCATTCCATTTATATGCAAAGCTATCAACCGTAAGCTCCTTTCCCTTCGCCTTAAGTGCAATGGATAGCTCCATAATAAACTTAACAAATGCCTTCTTATCGTCCTCACACTTTCCTTTCCCTTCAAAGTCGATGTCAACCCCGCCTAACTTAAGTCGCACGGTTTCAGCAACTAAGGCCGCAATGAATTGTTTTCTATGCGTTTCAAATACGTTTTTAGCTAAATCCCAGTTCCAGCCATTTCGGGTGCTGTTATAAACACAAAGTAATACCCGCACATTATGGGCATTACCCCATTTACAAAAGTTTATAATGGTTGAATCATCGATTGGCTTAAAATTATCAACCAACTTAATTTGACCTTTAGTTGTAGGACGCCAGAATTGGAGTCCTATGTGGGTAAGACCATCTTTCATCCCCATACCTCCGAATGATTGATCTAAGCGTGCCCGGCATACATCTGTCGCGTAAGGAGGGACCCAAGTCATAACGCGACATGCTTTAACCCCCACTTTATTGGCATTCGCCGACCCAAACAAAAGAAGGGCTACCAACCAGAAAAGTTGCTTCAGAAAAAATTTAATTAAATATGAATCGCTTCCCCATGGGCGGCAGCAGCGGCCTCAGCCAAGGCTTCACTCATAGTCGGGTGAGCGTGAATCGTTCCATGAATCTCGTCTACGGTGGCTTCCAATTTCATTGCCAATCCATACTCCGTAATTAACTCGGTAGCATCCGATCCGATAATATGAGCCCCTAAAATCTCTCCGTATTTCTCACCCACAATTACCTTCACAAAGCCCTCTGAATGATTCACCGCCACCGCTTTGCCGGATGCCGCAAAAGGAAACTTACCGACTTTGTATTCGATACCTTCCTCTTTTGCCTTCTCCTCCGTTAAACCAATACTGGCAACCTGAGGCTGACAGTAGGTACAACCCGGAAAGGCATCAACTGGTACAGGTTGCGAATGACCAAACATTCCATTAACAGCTTGTATTGCACGGTAGGTGGCAATATGAGCTAACCAGGGAGGACCGACAATATCGCCGGTCGCATAAATTCCGGATTCTGAAGTTTCATAATTTTCGTCTACTTTTAGATAACCTTTCACAGTATCCAGTTTTAGTTTTTCTGAAACTGCACCATCAAGATTAGGAACTACACCGATTGCCAGCAAGAGGGATTCAACCTCCAGGCTTTCACTTCCCTCGTCATTACCCAATGTAAGCGAAACGCCATTTTCTCCAACCTCCACCGAGTCAACACGGGTGCCAACCCGACAATCAATTCCCTGTTCAGCAAATGATTTATGCAAAGCATCAGAAATTTCAGCATCCTCTACTGGTAAGACTTTAGGCAACATTTCAATCAGTGTCACTTTTGTACCGAAGGCATTTAAAAAATAAGCAAACTCTGCACCAATTGCACCTGCACCCATAATCGCGATAGTCTTTGGCTGCTCAGTCATTGCCAAAGCTTCCCGGGATGTCATCACTCTCTTTCCATCAACTGCGATTTCAGGCAAAGTTCTGGGCTTGCAACCCGTAGAAATCATTATCCTACTTCCCTTCAAATAAGTTCCAGCCTTCTCGCCTTCCGTAATTTCTACCATTCCAGCAGCATGGACCAATCCCTTGCCAACAATGTATTCCACCTTATTTTTCTTAAATAAAAATTCAATTCCACCGCCCATTTGATTCGCCACCTTACGGGATCGACCCATCACTTTTTCAAAATCCACTTCTATTTCCTTACAACTAAAACCAAATACCTCGGAATGCAGTGCCGCCTGAAAAGACTCGGCACTTTTCAAAAGAGCCTTTGAAGGGATACAGCCCCAATTTAAACAGGTTCCACCAGCACGCTCCATTTCGATGCAAACTACCTTTTTTCCAAGCTGCCCAGCCCGAATGGCAGCGGCGTAACCAGCGGGCCCACCGCCAATAATAATAAGATCGTAAGTAATATCAGATGTCATAAATTAAATATTGAATGGAAATTACATAACACTAATTACCTAAAGCTTACTAGTCAATGAAACGAAAATAAGATTCGGTTGTGCTGAAATTTTCGTTTGGGATTCTAATTTAACTCATTTCCTGCTTTAGTTCATTTTCTCAAAATGATCGAACAACTAAAAACAAAAAATAATTATCGCGACATAATTGTAAACAGTCTATCCCATTGCCTTACATCCACTTCTCTAGAACAAGGTACCTGTTTTAAAGGAAAAGTTAGAGATAGATATGATTTGGGAAAAACTTTTGCTCTCATAACAACAGACAGGCAGTCTGCTTTCGATCGAATATTGGCAACGATTCCATTCAAGGGTCAAGTACTCAATCAAACCGGTGCTTGGTGGTTCAATCAGACGAAAGATATTATCCCCAATCATGTGATTGATTTTCCTGATCCGAATGTCACCATTGCCAAAAAATGTACGCCATTTCCGATCGAATTTGTGGTTCGCGGGTTTGTGACTGGTAGTTCAAGTACTTCCCTGTGGACAATTTATGAAGAAGGGAACCGAGAATATTGTGGAATTCAATTCCCGGATGGCATGGTAAAAAATCAAAAATTACCAAAACCTGTTATTACCCCAACCACGAAAGAAGAAGAGCATGACAGAGCAATATCGCCTGATGAAATTATTGCAGAAGGGTGGATGGAGAAAGACCATTGGGAATATGCATCCCAAAAAGCACTTGATTTATTCGTGCGAGGTCAGGAGATATCATCCAAACATGGACTCATCCTTGTAGACACAAAATATGAAATGGGACTTGATGAAAATGGTGAAATTACACTTATTGATGAGATTCACACACCAGATTCAAGCCGATATTGGATAGAGGAAAGTTTCCAAGAAAGATTAGATAATCAAAAGGAACCTGAAAATATTGATAAAGAATTTTTAAGACTGTGGTTCAAGGCACACTGCGACCCCTATAACGATAAAATTCTTCCGGAAGCACCAAAAGAATTGGTCACGGAACTTTCTGCTAGGTATATTCATCTGTATGAGACAATTACTGGCGAAAACTTTTCTTTTCCAGACCTAACACAGACCATGGAAGAACGTATTTTTAATAATCTAAAACCTTACCTTAGCTAATATAAAATTGGTCATAATGTCGGGATCAGTATCTGACGAGTCACATGCTTAAAGAATAATTGATAACCTAGGTAAAATAGGAATCAAATGGGAACAGCATGTCACATCCGCACCCTAGCAACCATTGAAGGTTCTCATGATCCCTACGATAACCAAAATGAAGAATCATCTATTTACATTACCATTGCAGGTCGTTCAAACGCCCTGTGCGGATTTATAGGTTCAAATTCAAACCTTACTACTCTTGCCCGCCCTTGGTAGATAAAACTGACATGCTGTTTAAGATACATTCGACATTTCAAATGCCTATTAACATGCTAGTTTTAACGATTTTAAACACTACAAATTGTGCATTCGCAATTTTGAGAATCTTCAAGGTTTCATTGGTAAACTAAAGTTGACCAATTTCACGCATAACTTGAGTAGAGACTTCTTCATAACTGTCCTTGGAGAGCGGATCGGAACATAGAGAATCGAAGGGTATTAAAGGACCGTAAGTGATACTCAATTTTCGACCAATCCTAGGAAAAAACATTCCTTTTCCCAAGATTTCATAACTACCCTTTATACGAACAGGTAATACTGGGCACTTGGACTTAAGCACAAGTAAGCCGAGTCCCTTTTTACCGGTACCGAGACTACCGTCTGTGCTTCTCGTTCCTTCAGGAAAGACGAGAAGGGGGTCCCCCTGCTTCAAAACTCTTAATGTATGCTTTAGCGTACCGAGATCTAACTGTCCCCGATTAACTGGAATGGAGTTCAGTCGTTTGATTAAAAAGCCAAGAGGGCCTTTGAATAGTGAATCACGGGCAAAATAATGTAAATTGCGATTAACCTTACAACCGACGAGGGGAGGGTCTAAAAAACTTAAATGATTGGAAGCAAGTATAAAACCACCAGATGAGGGTACATTGTCTAAACCATCAATTACTAACTTATGAAAAATTCTAAAGTATAAAAAAGATAATATTTGAGCGCTACGATAGGTGTAGGTGATCACAGATTATGAATTAATTGGGAAATGTGAGATAAAACCTCTTCCTTTGTTAATTGTGTCGTATCGATTATAACCGAATCATTACATTGGGTAAGTGGGGCAATCTTTCTTGTCTTATCTAAGTGATCACGGATAGAAATCTGATCTGATTCACCATCTAACTCGCGTCTTTTAGAGCGAATTGTTTCATCTGCAGTCAAAAACAACTTTAGGTCGGCATTAGGTAAGATTACTGTACCAATATCGCGACCCTCCATAACTAATCCAGAATAATGGTTAGATCGTGCCAATTCAACTTGCGATTTCTGATAGTTAAAAAGATGTAAACGTATACTGGGAATCGAAGCATAGGACGAAACACTGGAATTGATCTTATCCGAGCGAAGTATATTTTGCTGAAAACTAAAACCATTTATTGTAATGACTGATTTCTTGCCAGTAATATCTGAATTTAATTTAATTTTATTTAAATTTGGAGATTCAGCAGCATCCACAGGTGAAATATCGCTATCTAAAAGAGCTGCGGTAATCGCGCGGTAATGAGAACCCGTATCAACATGTAAGAAGTTAAATTGGTTAGATAAAAGGTTTGCAGTTGTTGATTTTCCGGTACCTGCACCTCCGTCAATAGCTATAACAGTAAATTTTTTCATCAATTAAATACAGTTAGATTGGAGATGAGAGAGTACCTGAAAAAACTTAGGAAAAGTTTTTGCACAACAATTGGGATCCTGGATTCGCATCCACGATTTACCATTTTTAAATAAATCGTGAGAACCTAATATGGCAAAACACATCGCAAATCGATGATCGTCATAAGTATTGATAAAGACAGGAGAAACACTAGATAATTTATTTAAACTTGGTTGGATCGAAAGAAAATCGTGGCCCTCTTCTACATTTTGTCCCAGTTTTCGAAGTTCATTTGCCATTGCACTTACCCGATCGGTTTCTTGTTTGCGTGTATGGGCAATGCCCGAGATTCTGAGTGGAGACTGAAGAAGGGGTGAAAGGGCAGCAAGGGTCAGAAAGGTATCAGAAATATCATTGAAGTCGAAATCTCCTCCCCCGGCGATTGTATCCAGGCGTGATTCGATACCGAATTCAGATCTAGAAATACGAAATCCTATGTTTTTTACTACCTCACAAAAACCTATATCCCCCTGTAAGTTACAATTTTGAAGGTTTTGCACGACAATCTCACCGCCCACTGACAAAGGGAGGGAAATAAAATAGGAAGCAGCAGTTGCATCAGGCTCGATAGCATAATTTCCGCTTTCAATATTTAAGTTTAAATCAGGTATTAAGAATTTGTTTCCATTCTGAGTAATTTTTTGAGAACCATTCTCGGTAAATTGATGAATCATTTCTACTGTCATCTGTACAAATGGCCTTGATACAGTTTCACCAATTAAGTTAAGCCGAATTTCGCCAGGAATTAATGGACTAATTAATAGAATAGCAGATAATATTTGACTACTTGCCGAGGCATCAATCTCCCAATCTTCATTCGATAGAGCATTTGTTTTTATGGTAAAAGGGAAACAATTCTTTTCACCCTTAAACTCAAGTTTTGCACCATGTGATTCTAGCACATTGAGCAATCCACCCATCGGCCGAACCCTCATTGGCAGAGATCCATCGAGAGAATATTCACCTCCTTCTTGTAAGGCAAGTAGAGCGGTAAGAAATCGAGCTACCGTTCCCGCATTCCCAACATTTATAGTGGCTTTCTTAACGGGCAGGACTCCTTTACAACCATAAACAACAACTGATTTATTTTCTCTTTCAATTTCAATTTTTACGCCCAATAATTTTAAGGCATCGAGCATGATATCGACATCCTCACTGTGCAATATACCGTTTAATTTAACAACTCCATCATTTAATACTGCTAAAATAAGTGCACGGTTCGAAATACTCTTAGATCCGGGTACTTCCAACATACATTTATTTTTATTACTAAACGGTATAATATCTATAAAATCATCGTTCATTTATCTAAGTCCTTACGAAAGTTTGATCCTATTTTTAAATAGTTGTGTAATTCGTTTTTATTTTCTCCTTTCAATAATTCTTTAATTTCTTCAAGTGATTTCTCCCAGCCTGCTATTGAAGTTAAAATTTCTTTTTTATTCATCTGAAAAATTTGCTGCCAAAGAAGGGGATCTCCCTCAGCAATTCTAGTTGTATCTTTCAACCCATTTCCTGAGATTTTTTTCCAGTTTGGGTCCTGGGTATCAAGGTGCCTTGAAAGACAGGAGGCAAGTAAATGTGGTAAATGGCTAAAGTATGCAGCCGCCCGATCATGTTCAGCTGGACTAAATCGGAATACGATCATTTTTAATGCTTTCCAGAACTCTTCTAACTTTTGAATATAGTTTACTGGAGCATCCTTCATCGGGGTAATGATACACGATTTCCCATTCACTAGTTCTTTGCTTGCAAAATCCATCCCTGACTTTTCTGAACCTGCCATCGGGTGCGAACCAATAAAAAATCCCTCCGAGCTTTTCATTGCCTCTTCACAATCCAAGCAAATTTGGTTCTTCACGCTTCCCACATCAGTAACCAGAGTCCCTTTTTCTAAATAAGGAGCAATCTGTCTTGCTATTCCTCCGATTGTTTCCACTGGCGTACAAATAATTACCAAATTGCTTCCAATGACAGACCTTTCTAGGTTTTCTTCCCCATGTTGACACCAAGTTTTCGAAGAACACAAGTCTACCGTCTCTTTTCTTCTCGCCCATATTGTAATTGATTGTGCAATCTTGGCATGATGAATAGACATCGCAAGCGATGCTCCCAATAAACCGGAACCAAGAATGGTGATTTGCTCGAACATTGATTAGCTAGTACTTAAATTTGGTTGATAGTTAGAATTTTAATATTACAACTTATCCATTGATGGAAAATGATTTTAAAGAGCAAGACTCAAAAGATAATGATTGGGGCCAACCGCCCTCACCCTTAACACCCGAAAATCAAAAAAAAGCGTTTAGAGCTCAAATGGTTTTAGGAATCGTTTCATTAATTGGCATTACCTTGCCAGGAATACTTTTTTGGTTATTGGGTTGATAGTATGAACACTGTGAAAAACAACTTTATCATGACGTCGAAAGAAAAGAAAGGTTTCTGTAAAATTGAACTTATACTAATTGTACTAATTTTATGCACCGCAGTATTTCTTGCTTTGCCAATAGTAAACACTTATCTAAAATACCAATCGACCGATAATATTAAAGAGCTCGATCAAAATGTACCAAGTTGGAATGAAGGCATAGATAAAAACGACTCGGATGTACCGGTAAAGATTATTACCAAAGACTAATCTTTTTATTTTTTAAAACCCCCATTATTACTATATTTGAAGCTTATCAATAGTAAGTTGTTTTTAACTTTTTGCTTGGTTCTATCTATTTTCTCCATTCTTGGGGTTCTTTATTTTGTCGTGATCACAATTGGGGGAGAGGAAGGTAAACATTATGTGCTAGACAATTGGTCTTTGTTTAAAAAATTTTTACTTGATAATGGATTTTGGCTTTTCGTCGCCCTGGCTATTTTACCCGGTTTTATCTTACCATGTGCACCCTTTTTATTTTTATTTGGAATATGGGGAACCAAATACGGTACTGGTCTCGCTTGTGCCATCAGCGTACTTGCTTTATCCCTAAACCTAGTTTGGACCTATTGGCTCGCACATGGCATTGGGCGTTCATTTATAGACAAACTGCTTAAAAGGTTTAAGTACAGAATACCTGAACTACCCCCTAATAATTTAACTCAGTGGGCAATCATTCTACGTCTCACTCCTGGAATTCCATTTATCTTTACCAATTATGCACTTGGCTTATTGAAAATTCCCTTTTCAAAATATCTTCTTGTCTCGATTCCGATTGTGGCAATTACTGATTGTGGATTTGTTTTGGCCTCAGCAGGAATTTTCGGTGGAAGTTGGAAATTTATATGGAGTGGGGTCTCCATTCTTATCATCATGATCTTGATTGGTCGCACTGTCTCTAAAAAACAAAATAATGCAGAGAAATCTATTTGAAGAAAATCAGGACTCCTCCGAAATATGGTCGGTTGGACAATTAACAAGAGAAATTAAGAGTACACTCGAAAATAGGTTTCCCCCTGTTTGGATAAAAGGTGAAATTTCAAATTTAAGGGCACAGCCTAGTGGACACCGGTATTTTATTTTAAAAGACTCCACCAGTCAGATTAAAGCAGTTCTCTTCAAGGGCGATTTTTCTCATCTGGGATATATTCCACAGGAGGGTGATGAGTGCGTAGCTTATGGAAATGTTACCGTCTACGAACCACGGGGAGATTATCAATTTCGAATCAAACATTTAATGCAGGATGGAACCGGTAACTTGCGACTTCAATTTGATCGTTTAAAAGCAAAATTATTAGACGAAGGTTTATTTGATGATAGCCAAAAGGTAACTCTACCAAAACTTCCAAGAAAAATTGCCCTAATTACCTCGATTAGAGGTGCTGCCTTACAGGATTTTCTAAGTATATTAAAACGAAGAAAATGGTCTGGAGAAATTGATATTTTTAATTCCTCAGTACAAGGTAGAGATGCTCCAAAAGAATTAATTAATGCCTTATCCAATGTGGAAAGAAATAATGATTACGATCTAGTAGTTCTGACTCGAGGAGGCGGAGCCATTGAGGACCTTTGGGCTTTTAATGACGAAGAGTTAGTTCGTGCCGTTGCTTCGTCCAAAACACCCATTATTTCTGCGATTGGCCACCAGACAGACTTTGTACTCACTGATTTTGCTGCCGATTTTCGTGCCGAGACACCCTCTGCTTCTGCGGAATGGATAACTTCACAACACATCCAGCAAATTGAGCACCTCAAGGCACTTCAAATTCATCTACGGGACATCCCCCAACAAGCAATCAGAGTGCGTCACGAAAAACTGACACTTTTAGAAGCTAAATTACAGGTATTATCTCCTCTATCCAAAATGGAAAGTTATCATCAACACTTAGATGATTTTTCACTGCGAATGGACCGCGTAATGGAACAATTCATTGGTCATAATTTATATAAAATAGACTCACTCCACCAACGATTGGAAAGTAGTAGTATGAAATCGGTCCTGAATCGTGGATTTTCCATATTTGAAAACTTAAATGGACAAACAATAGATCGTGCTGAAAAACTCAAAAAAGATGATATCGTAAAAGCAGTTTTCCAAGACGGCTCCAGGGAAATGAAAGTAGAAAACTAAATTTTATTTAAATTTAAATTCAAAACATCCTCTCTGCATACTTCGAAACCATTTTAAAACCGATTGATTGATAAAGATTACCGCCTTCTTGGTAGTCGCTAAAAAGGATACATTTTTTCTTTTTTTCCTGTTGGGTGAAATGAACTAAATCTAAAATTAACTTCTGGGCAATTTTTTGATTTCGCCACTCGACTGGAACATAAACAAGATTAATTACAAAATAAGAAGGTGTCTCTCTACCAAAGCCGGCCATCCCGCATGTTTCAAAATTGGCACTCTGGATAAAAAATAAAGATTGGTTTTTCATCATTTTCTTCGCCATTAAAACTAATGCCGAACCATTGAGTGGAGGATTTGACTCACAGGCAAAATTGAACGCCCATAAACGAGCTCTTGGCCATTCGTTATTTCCGACTGCTTTGATCGAATATTGTTTGGTGCTATCATTTCGCCATTGAGAAATCTTTTTAGGTGATTCGTAGATACCAAAATCTCTGCGACCTTCCACTTGTTCTGGGATACCCTTTAGCCAAATTTTGGTAAAAAAGAGACTGCCCTGACGGGGGCCGGACACCCCCTTTAATTTCCACTTTTTTCTTTTGAAATATTGGATTAAGTGTTCTAGGTAAATATTTTTCCCACTGGAAATTAATAAATAATTTGCCTCAGTTCGAATCGCACAAAGTTTTATTTCTCCATTCTCAATAATTACTCCTGCCCAAACCGAAGAGGAAGGCACTTTGACTAATCCAGAAAGAGTTTCCCAAAATAAATTATTAACAACCTCATTTCCCAAAAGAAAATTCTCGGTCTTTTGAATAAATCTAGCTAATGTTCTATAACTTTGTACTTTCATTTTATGAAGGCGATAATAACCATTCCAAGAAATTGTTTTATTTAAAGAACTCGATCAAACAGAATAAATAATATGGCAAGCAACGATTCAAATAATCGATATAATCAAAGAGGAGTTTCCTCAAGCAAGGATGAAGTTCATCAAGTCGTAGATAAACTGGACCGTGGATGCTTCCCAGGCGCGTTTTGCAAAGTTACCAATGATCTCCTAACGGGAAATAAAGATATGTGCAATGTCATCCACTCTGATGGTGCTGGCACGAAATCTATCCTTGCTTATCTTTGGTATAAAGAAACCGGGGACGCTTCTGTGTTTCGAGGTATTGCACAAGATAGTATTGTGATGAATTTGGATGACCTCGCCTGCGTTGGTATTTGGGACCAAGTTGTTCTTTCTAGTACAGTGAACCGAAATGCAAGAAACTTTCCCGGAGAGGCTCTTGCCTCTCTGATCGAAGGTACGGAGGAATTTATTCAAACATTGCGTGATTTTGATATTGATGTTTCCAGTGGGGGAGGGGAGACCGCGGATGTGGGAGACCTTACTGGAACGGTTGCCGTAGATTCCTGTGCGGTTGCCATCGTGCCGAAGGAAAAAATCATTGATAATGCTAATATTTGCCCTGGGTTAAGCATTGTGGGCTTATCTTCATCGGGACAGTCCACTTATGAGAATAAAGAAAATAGTGGTATTGGAAGCAATGGATTAACAAGTGCCCGTCATGAAATACTCTCCCCTCACTATCGCCAAAATTACCCTGAAACTTTTGATCCTCAAACTAAGGAAGAATTTCTCTATTGCGGACCATTTCGCATGCAGGATAAATTAGTTAATTCATCTCTTTTGATTGGAGAAGCATTACTTAGCCCCACTCGGACCTACCTTCCAGTTGTTAAATCAATCATGTCGAAAGTGGGACAATCAATCTTAGGCTTGGTTCATTGTTCTGGAGGCGGGCAAACTAAATGCATGCGCTTCGGTACAAATGTATATCATATAAAAGATAATCTTTTTACCCCCCCCCCACTATTTCAGGAAATTCAACGGGTCTCAGGAACAACGGATAGGGAGATGCATCAAGTGTATAATATGGGGCATCGATTCGAAGTGTATTGTAAACCCGAAGCGGCGGAAGAAATAATTGCCCTTTCCAAGTCTTATCAGATTGATGCACAAGTGATTGGCCATACCGAAAAGAGCATAAAGCCAGATTATAGCAATCATCTTACTATTAAATCAGATCATTTTGAATTGCACTATGGATGAGACTGAAAAAATAAAAGTAACCCTTACTAAAACTGTTACATACCTCCGTAATGCGTGGGGAAAAATAAACCCTGAAGTCGCACTTATATGCGGCTCTGGTTGGGGAGAAATCAGTGAAATATTCCCCAATTCTTTATCTATTAACTACTCGGAGATACCGGGGTTTTCCTCCACCACGGTTGAAGGACATGAGGGTATTCTGAGCTTGTGCGAAATCAATCAAAAACAAATTTTACTCTTTCAAGGCAGAAGACATTTATATGAAGGGGAAGGATGGGACCCCATTCGCTTTCCCGTTCTTCTTGCACACGAATTAGGAATACAGAACCTTCTCTTAACAAATGCAGCTGGAGGAATTAATCCAGACTTTCAAGTGGGCGACCTCATGATTGTAGAAGATCATATCAATTTTATGGATTCAAATCCCTTAATTGGTGCCTCCCTCAATCCTAAAATACCCAGATTTCCTGATCAAACTGAAGTTTACGACAATACCCTTAGGCAAAGACTTCAAGAAATTGCCAAGAAGAATGACTTACCATTCGTGAAAGGGATTTATTTGGGACTCTCCGGCCCTGCATTTGAAACTCCCGCCGAAATTAATGCGTTTCGGGTGCTCGGTGCCGATGCAGTAGGAATGTCAACTATTCCAGAAGCAATGATCGGAAATGGATTAGGTATGAAAGTACTGGCAGTTTCCTGCATCAGTAATTTAGCCGCAGGGATTTCAGAAGAAAAGCTTTCTCATCAAGATGTTAAACAAGCCGCCCAAATTGCACTTCCCAAGATGAAGGCATTCTTTTCTGCCTTCCTCAGGGATTTACTTGCTTAAAAAACTTCATTTCTTAAACAAGCAAAAGTTTATCGATCGCCCGACCGGGAGAATTTTAAAGTTTCTAAACTTACGGTTAATTGGGAATGCTTTCATTTCATGTTCGACACAGCTAAATAATTATACATGGAGTTATAGCTTATGAATCATCATGAAATTGAGGAAGGGATTCGCTTAGAGCTTGATTTTACAAAGCTTAAGAAAGTGGCGGACTGTAAAGAAGATATTATCCCCGCGGTCGCACAGGACGCCGATACAGGAGAAGTACTCATCGTCGGATATGCCAACGAACTCGCCCTTAAGACTACATTACAAGAAAATATGGCCACTTTTTGGAGCACCAGTCGAAATGAACTGTGGATAAAAGGAAAAACCTCAGGAGATTATCTTGAAATTGTCGAAGTATGCGTAAACTGTGAGCAAAATTCACTCCTTTATCGAGTAAAGCCAAAGGGCAGGGGAGCCTGCCACACAAAGAAAGAAGACGGTACACCCCGTGCCGGTTGCTATTATCGAAAGTTGAAGAACTCTACTCAATTAGAATTTAAATAAATTACTCGTTAAAATCTTCTGATTCGTTTACCAGACTTTTCGATTGTCTGATTATTTTCGGAGGCACATTAAACCCAAGTGCTGTAGACAAAGGTTGCGATCTTTCAGAAGTTCTCTTTAGAGATAATTTATCCCCACTAAAGCCGACAAAGCATATACCTCTAATATTCGATGAATGGCTCCACTTTTGATTGTAATGCTCAGCATAACTAGAATTTTTCCGAGATAATACCTTTAATGGTACCCTTCTTTCTCCGTCTTCCAAAACAACCGGGCACACCCTTGATTTACCTGGTTCAAGAGCAAATTTTTCATTTCCGAAAATAAAATATAGGAGTTTATTAGATTGAGAA
>ENA-OWPI01000730-OWPI01000730.1-marine-metagenome-genome-assembly--contig:-NODE-730-length-42370-cov-8.395243_pt1 | contig 42370 bp, 38 predicted proteins | sample MGYA00238138_ERZ651775 | MGnify/ENA primary metagenome ERZ651775 (study PRJEB26906, sample SAMN06265043) | marine metagenome | isolation source: Helgoland LTER site | place: Germany:Helgoland, sampling...
AATTAAATGCAAATTTTAACGAAGAATAACCGCTAACGTAGGAAACCTATTTAGGTTTGCATTCTACTCTTCAAGCTTTTACTCTACAATAAGGTGAAGCAAAGAAAGAGTTGTATTATGCAAGATTTTATCGAAAACGTAATAGAAAGATCAATTTTTGCTAGCAGATGGCTATTGGCACCTGTTTACTTAGTGCTCTCTATTTCACTAGCTTTTGTAGCAGTAAAAGTGGTTCAAGAGTTTTTACATTTTGTTCCCCACGTAATGGAGAATAATCTGAAAGAATTGATGCTATTTCTTTTACATATTGTTGACCTTGCTCTTGTTGGAAACCTGATCTTAATGATTATTTTTGCTGGATATGAGAATTTTGTCTCTAAAATATCTGTTGCAGATTCTAGTGAGGACAAACCAAACTGGATGGGAAAGGTAGATTTTAGTGAGCTAAAATTAAAGTTAATAGCATCCATAGTCGCAATTTCTGGAATAAACCTTTTGGAATCGTTCATGGATATAGAACATATATTAGCAGTTGGTGGGACGGATCAGCTTTTCTGGATGGTTCTCATACATGTCGTATTTATAGGTTCAGGGGTATTTTTAGCCATAATGGACTTCGTTGCATCTAAATCACATCATTAGTCATAAAAAATGCGTACTAACGCATTAGAATTTAAGCTCTCAAAAAATCTAAATAATCTTGTTTAATCTCTAGAACTGCAGCGTTAGTCAAAGCAACGCCGTGTTCAGGTTTAGCCAATGAAGAATGAGAACCAACTCTTCCATCTGGAAAAGAGGCCTTATGTTTCACTGGACCCTCGTGCCTATCTCCCGAGTGAGTAATTATATATTCTTTAGTTAACTTTTCTGGAGGTTCGCTTGCCAATGGAGAGCTAATAATCCGATGGTATGCCTGTGTTATAGAAATTTCAGAAGGTGTCGCGTGCATGCCTTCCCAATCAGAATACAAGCTATTTCGTAATTTATTCACAGACGGAAATTCCCACCAACTTTTAACTCTAATACTTACATTGGTAAATTCTTTAGCTAACTCTCCTAGCGGCTCAAGATTAGCGCCGTGCCCGTTAAGAATATAAATATGACCAAACCCATGTTTCGTGATTGATGAAAATATTTCACCACAAATTTCTTTATATAATTTCAATGATAGGGAAATAGTACCAGGAAAAGACATGTTAAACTCTGCTGGAGCATAACCCAAGGGAGGGGCAACCAGTGCATTTATTTCCTCGCCTACTCTAGTTGAGATCGTATCTACACATAACATATCAGTACCAATCAAACCAATTGGGCCATGTTGCTCAATTGATCCAGTAGGGAAAATAATTCCATCAGAGTGAAGCAAATAATCTTCAACCTCTAACCATGTCGAAGTGCTTAATTTCATACTCATATCCTAATTTTTAATTATAATTAATCTAAATTTGTTTTAAAATACACTAACAAATTTTATATACTAAATAAAAAAAAGCCCCAAATGGGGCTTTTTTCTATTAATCTTCAAACCTGTATTAGAGGCCATACTTTGCAGCTGTAGCAGCAAAAAAGCCTTTAGCTTTCTTTATATTAATCCAGTGATTTACATAATTTATCCACACTTGATCCGCTTGAGGTACTAGCATAGCAAGAGGTGTAGGATTACGCCCATCAACATCAATTGCTCTTAAGTTTGGGTATTTAGAAAGAAGCGTACCACCCTCAACATTAGAAGTTATAAATACTTCTGAACGGCCCGCCAAAACTTCTTGATATCCGCGTGCTGGTGCTTCAATTTTTGTAAGTTGTGCGTTAGGGAACCAATCTTCAGCGTTTTTTTCAAAAGTTGTACCTAAAGTCGTGGCAACTTTCACATCTGCTTGATTAATAGAATCCCAGCTATCAAACCTATCTACATTCTCTGCTGTCGTATATGCTCTTACTACCACTGACATATATGAGTCTGAATAACCTGCTGCTTTAGCACGTTTTACTTGAACTCCAGCTGATCCTGTAATTACATAATTACCTGCAACAACACCTGCAACAAGTGTTTTCCAATCTGTTGGAACGAATTCTATCTCTACGTCCATGTCCTTGGCTAACTCAGTTAGAACATCGATATCGAAGCCTTCATAGCCATTTGTTGCTACATCACGCTTACTAAATGGATAGAAATCTCCAGTTGTACCAGCTTGCAGCACACCAGAGCTCAGAACTTGATGAAGCACAGAATCTGCAGACGCTGATGCATTTGCCATTAGTAATGTGACAAATGACAATAAATATACTTTTATTAATTTCATAACTTCTCTTCCCTTTTTTTTTACAATTTTAATAATATGTGTTTCTGACAGTTATATAAAAAATTTTCCAATCAATAACAAATTATTATGTACAGACATAATAAAATATGCCTATAAGTTAAGCATAAACCTGATTAAATGACAAGAATTCCTTTTAAGGTAAACAAATGGTAAATACTTCCCTCGCTGTAGAGTTCAAAAACGTTGACAAGTGGTTTGACGATTTTCATGTGTTGAAGAATATAGATCTCAAAGTTTTAACTGGTGAAAAAATTGTTATATGTGGTCCTTCTGGCTCCGGCAAATCAACACTCGTTCGATGTATAAATAGTCTTGAGCAACATAATTCTGGGAACATAATCGTCCACGGAAAAGAGGTAAATAAGAACCAGACTAAGGGCACAGAGGTTAGTTCAGAAGTTGGCATGGTCTTTCAACAATTTAATTTGTTCCCTCACCTGACTGTAAAAGAAAATCTTATTTTAGGGCCTATGAAAGCCCGGGGACTAACCAAAAAAGAAGCTGATGACCGTGCCATGAGATTGTTAGAGCGAGTAAAAATACCAGAGCAAGTAAACAAATATCCTAATCAATTATCAGGAGGTCAACAACAGCGTGTAGCGATTGCTCGTTCACTTTGCATGGAACCAAAAATTATGTTGTTTGATGAACCCACTTCTGCTCTGGACCCAGAAATGATTGCCGAAGTCTTAGATGTTATTATTGATCTTGCTCAAGAAGGGATAACTATGGTCGTGGTTACTCATGAAATGGGATTTGCAAAGAAAGCTGCTGATAGAATGATATTTATGGATGAGGGTAGAATTGTTGAGACAGGAACACCAGATGATTTTTTTAACAACCCTCAAACAGAACGTTGCAAGCTTTTTCTTAAACAAATCTTACAACACTGAGGGATAAGTTATGAAAACAAAAACTTTTATAGCAATTACCTTACTTTTAATTGCCAGTGGGTGTTCATCGCCTCCAGGGACTTGGGGTTGGTATGTTATAGATCCTTCAACACAAAATGGATGGAATAATATAAAATTCCTTTTAAGTGGTTTCTCTGCGACTATCAGGCTATCTATATTAGCGGCCTTTCTATCAATAATAATTGGGTTAGTAGTAGCATTACCAGGAATGTCTCTAAATCGATGGGTACGTTTACCCAGCAGAGTATATATAGAGTTTGTCCGCGCTATACCTCTCCTACCGATGTTGTTTTGGGTCTTCTATGGCCTTCCTGTAATCCTAAAATCGTTAGGGTTAGATATTCCAATAGATCCATTTTGGGGTGCAGCGATTACATTAGCTATATCCGATAGCGCATTTACTGCCGAAATATATCGAGGGGGTATTCAATCTATAGAAAAAGGGCAAACTGAAGCGGCAAAGACTGTTGGATTAAATTACATGCAGACGATGCGTTACGTCATTTTACCTCAGGCCTTACGACGTATCTTACCACCATTAGCAAATCAATTTATATACATTGTAAAAATGTCTGCATTTGCTTCTGTTATTGGAATGCAAGAATTAACCCGGCGAGCTAATGAGGTAGTAGTGAGTGAATATAGACCCTTAGAAATTTATAGTCTGCTAATTTTAGAATATTTAGTATTAGTTTTAATAATTAGTTCTGCAGTTCGGTGGTTAGAAAGAAAAATGGGTGCGGATCAACGTTCTTAATTTGGAAAAATTTAACAATACTCAGGTTATACTACCGCATACAAACAGAAAGCCTTAATTTATTTGATCAAGAGTAAAGGAACTAAAATGTACTGGCAAAACTTACTTAATGAAACCATGGAACGTATTAGTATTTTATCAAAAGAAACCCCCGATACGTTTAAAGGTTTCTCTATAATGGGTCAGGCTGCAAAAACTGATGGTCACTTGAGTGAAAAAACCAAAGAGTTTATTGCCTTAGGAATAGCGATTACAACTAAGTGTGAAAGTTGTATTGGTTTTCATACTAAATCACTTGTTCGACTGGGTGCCACTCGTGAAGAGATTGTTGAAGCGCTTGCAATGGTTTCATACATGGGCGCTGGTCCGCAAATAAGTTATAGCGCTAAAGCTCTTGAAGCTTTTGATGAATTCTCGAGTTAAAGCTTTATTAAACCACAGTCTAACGTATTTATTATATAAGTAGGAGAATTTACTTAATGTCAGCTTGGATTAAAATGATATCTGATGAAAATGCGTCCTCAGAATTAAAAGAAATATTAAATCTTGCAAGAACTCCACACGGGACAGTTGATAATGTAATGCGCATTCATTCATTGCGCCCTAACACTATGAAAGGGCACGTTACCCTATACCGAGCAGCCTTACACGATGAGTCAAATAAAATTCCAATGTGGTTTCAGGAAACAATTAGTAGTTACGTTTCAATGTTGAATAAGTGCGATTACTCACTTGCAAATCACTGGAAAAATGCTGTGCATTTAATGGGTAGTGAGCAAAATGCAAACAAAATTGAGGAAGCACTTAAAGCACAGCATCCAGAAAATGCTTTCGAAGGCGAACAGTTAGCAATGCTAGAATATGCTGAAAAACTAACTCTAAATCCAGGAAATATGATAGAAGAAGATGTAGAACAATTACGAAATGAAGGCATCGATGATGGTAAAATATTAGAATTAAATCAAATAGTGGGTTATTTTAATTATGTGAATAGATTATTAAATGGCCTAGGAGTACAAACAACGGGTGATACTGTGGGGTTTTACACAGATTAATTAAGACACAAACTAACAGAGATTTACCTAACTAAAGATTGAAAGTAATCAAGAACATCTTGTGGATCTCTGTCCCTTGCTGTTCTCCATTCCCTGCTTTGAGAAAGGTTTAAGAGCTTACAGGCTTTATCAAAGACCAAAACCAAAGGTAACCCTTTTAAATTTTCATCCCCCAAATAGTTCATTAAGTTTGTATTTTGGTCATAGTTATTAACGTTTAAATAAAGTATTTGATAATATTTCTCAATGAACTCCCCTACCGAAGGTACATTAAGAACAGCAGAAAAAACTCTGGCATCAGGGCACCAATTTGCCCCAAAAATGACTACTGGTTGCTTGTCATTACGAGTGGCAGTTTTTAAGAAAAAATCCAATTGATTTTCAGAAACAATACCTCCGGTATAAGGTCGAGGCCAAGGTTCAACGATGTCTTCTTTAGTTATTGAGGTCATTTAGCTATCCCAACTGTAAAATCAAAAAATAAATTATATAATGCAATGACTTAAAGTTGAAATAAAAAAACTTGTATTAGAAAAAATGATTATGATGAAATATCTCACATTTGATAATGAAGCATTTTTTAAAGATTACAATTTTGACTAAAATGAAACCTGAAGAATGCTTAGTCCTTAGTCTCTTGCTCTTTGGATTTGGAGAAAAAAGTATCAATACTGTCAGATGACTTACCAATTGATAAATCTAAACGTTCAAGCCAAGGACTTAAAAGTTCGCACGCATCTTCAACCAATTTAAAATTGGCCTGCTTAACATCATTCTTTTTCTTCGTCATAAAAAGTTCCTTAACTCGAAAAACCTTACTTAAATATTTCACGTGACGCAGAAAATACTTCTTTTCCATCTAAATTAGAAAACCTAAAAACTCTCTTATTTTCGTACGATTCACTACCATATTCCAAATCAACTCCGGGATAGTGGCCAACCTCTAAAGGAGCTCTAGTTCCAATCTCAAAGAGAACAACGTCTTCTTCTGATCTATTAAGTATAGCATGGCCACTTGGCACACCCGCCTTGAACCCAGCGCAGTCTCCTGGCCTTAATTCTTGCTCTACGTCTCCATCTATTAATGTAGCTGTTCCTGAAACGATAATGACAAATTCGTCTTCTTTCTCATGCCAATGTATTAAGGCTGTTGCTGAACCTGGGGGAAGAATTGTTTTATTTACTCCAAACTGAGTTAGGCCAGCAAGTTCTCCAACCCGAGCACTATAAATTTGGTCAGTAATCCCTTTTGTATATTTTGATAGTACCTCTGGATATCGCCCTTTAGAATAATCAACTTTATGTAGTTTTACTTTTGGCATTCCATTCTCCAAGTCATGTATAATTTAGGTAGCTAATTCAATTTAGCTTATAAATTAAATAAGGAAACCCATTACCTTATTTAAGTTGACCGTGTATTTTTTTAATTGAGAAAATTTTACTTTTGCTGCACACTAAACTGTCACACAATAGGGTGTGCAATAAATGCAAAACATTTTTCCATAATAAAGATAATCCTCCCTTTAATATCAGACTCACATAATTAGTCATAGTAAGTTCTCTACTTTCATTGGTTCGACACCTTGATTTTATTAGAATGTAGAAATCCGTACCTCTATTTTCTCTGATTAAAAGTCATAGCTTAACTTAGTTATTATCATGAAATATGATCAATTCTTGTAATTTTCAATGTAGTAACGAACACAATCTTGGACCCTACGAAACCGATCCCCCCCGAGTTGCACTCCTCCAAACCACCTTGTGACCACAACAAGGTGATCAGATAGACCTTTACGCTCTAACATCCGAACTATTATCATTCCAGCACCAGATTCTCCATCATCACTTTTAATAGCTCCCTCGTCAGCAAGAATAGCTGCCCATGTATTATGCGTTGCTTTTGCATATTTCTTTTTTGCTTTTAGTAATTTTATTGCATTTTTAACTTCTAATTTATTGGAAACTGAACAGCCTGAAACTGAGTACTTAGAGCCTCGATCTGAAATTATGTTTTCAAACGTAATCATAAATATCAACATAACCTAAATTTAGTCTTAGAAAAACAAAATATAGTAAATATACCTAGGCTGCTTTAATAAAATTTGGAGTTTTAAATTTGATCAACTCAACAGTAACAACATATAGTTTTATTTATTTAAAGTTTGACAGGAACTAGTCTAAAAACTGATACTCTAAACGAATTAATAATTTATGAACATTTATATAGGGTGAGCTATAGTGCTAAACGCAATATCTAATCGATCAGATTATCCATGCCTTCTTCAAACTAATTATCTAAATCAGGCCTCACTCGGCTTGATTGGTCAAGCAGCAGTTTCTCAGATGCATGAATTTTTGGATAAGGTCGCTCGTCATGGTAATTTAAAAATGTCTGATGAGGAGGAAGCCTCGTTTGCTAATCCTTTAAGAAAAAGAGCATCACAGCTAATGAACTGCCCCGTAGAAAATCTAGCAATTGTATCAAGTGCTAGCGAAATTCTTAGTCAACTGCCCCAGCTTTTCTCTATAAAGTCGGGGAATAAAATATTAGCTATATCGTCAGATTTTCCTGCAATAACTAGACCTTGGATTGCTTATTGCCAAAAAACAGATTGTGAACTGCAATTCATTGACGAACACGCAAACGAAAACTTAACAGAACAGATAGTACAAAATATAGATAAAAATACAGCAGCAGTATGCATTAGCTATGTACAATTTTCTACGGGGACACAACTTGATATAAAAAGAATTCGTCAAGTAGCAAGTAAGTTTGGAGCAAGGTTAGTAGTTGATGTTACTCAGGCTGCTGGTGCGATTCCAATTTCTGCAAATGATTGGCAAGCTGATATATTAGTTTGTAGCGGCTATAAATGGCTAGGGGGTCACGGTGGAGTTGCATTAGCAGTAATATCCTCTGAACTTTTAAAAGAATTACCTCCATCTCTAGGTTGGTTTGGGGGAGATAACCCTTTTGATATGACTGCAACGCTCCTTCCTTTATCAAAAACAGCCAAGAGATACACGCAAGCAACAATGTCCTACATCTCAATCGTTGGCCTCACAGCTTCGATCTCAGAGCTACTTGAAATAGGAGTGCCAAAAATTTTCTCTCACTCTCAAGAGATGTCAAAATTACTAAAAAATGGTTTAATAAATTCTCAATGGACAACTCATAGGCCTACACAGGATAAAAGTGCATCATCGCACATAATCACCCTTGTGAATGAAACTTCTGATATATCTAAAACGGTACAGGATCTAAAAGAGCAGAAGGTATTTTGTGGTGTTCGAAATGGTAGGTTGCGTATTTCACTGGCTCACTACAACGATGAAAGTGATATAAACGGTCTCTTATCGGTTTTAAATTAATACAGTCTAAAACTTCACTTTTTTGAAACAATCACGGTTGGCGCAAGTATTTCGTCCTGAATCTGTCTAAATATATTTGATATTTTTTTAGACGTATTATCTCCCATAAGTAAATGAAGACCTAATGGGGTTGGCCCATTTTTTTTTGTATTTGCAATCATATTTTGAAAAAAAGTAATAGCAAATTTTGTTTTGTTTTCTTTTTCAACAATATGAAACCCCGCATTCTCTAATGCACTCTCATAATTAGAAATTAGCTCAACTGCACTTTCTGATTTTTTATCAGCCCAAGGCAACGGATATTCAATATCAACATCCTCTAACTTCATAACGTCATAAAGTACAAAAAATCCATCAGGTTTAGTTACCCTAAATGCTTCGGACATCAACTGCTTTTTATTAGCTATATTCATTCCAACATGGATCATATAGGTCGCATCAAAATGATTATCACAAAAAGGCATTTCTAGAGCGCTAGCCGTTAATAAATTAACTTTCCCACTTAAACCTACTAACTCATTTAATGCCACTCCCGCTTTTATATAGCTAGCGGTAAGATCGATACCCGTTACACTGCTTTTATAAGTTTCTGCGATAAAACGTGCGGGACCACCAATTCCACACCCAATATCTAAAACCTTAGACATACTCGAAAGGCCAAGTTTGTCAGAAACAAACCTCGTCCCTTCAATACCACCTATATGGAACTCGTCTACAGAGGAAAGATCTTCGGGGGAGACCAAATCTAGGTCTACTCCCTCTTGAATTAAACCTTGCTTTATAATTTTGAACAAATTTTTGCGACTGTAATGCTCTGAAACTCTAACTTCATTAACCATAAAATACGAACCTTAAACTAACTTGTAAAACACCTTCATTTCTTTAAAGGGATTGTATAACCTCTCCGTTAACAATCATTACGCATCCATACTTCCCTAACACAGATCCAAATCCAGGCATGCCATCCCACTTATTTGCAAAATTCAAATGTTGGCCAATACCTTCAGGAACAACATAGACCTCATTAATTGAGTAATTTACGTTTCCTGTTGTTCCTTCACTTGGATCCATCATGTTAACTAATTCATCTGCTTTTGAGACGTAGTAATGTACGAGATGAATTTTATCTTTACCATCATATGAATGATGCTCTTGCATAAAATTTGCGTGATCTTCAATTACTTTCTCAACTTCAGAAACTTTATCAGTAGGAACCTTAATGCTAAAATTAAAAGTCCGTTGTCCATTTAAAACTGTCATATTATTTTCTCCTTTATACTAAGCATATACATTAATACCATTTAGTACATTAACATAATTACCAAAGTAATAAGCTAACTTACATACTTTCTTAGCTAACGTCTTAACAGGCTAGTGTGCTCCCGAAAAGCGTCCTATTCTTACATTATAATCAACAGCTAATTCATAGTCTGGATCGTCATTATTCTTTAAAGTTAATTGACCTGACTTATTTAATAGTCGATGACACTCTATTGATAAATGTCGAAGTAAAACGCGTTTACCTAACATCTCATATTTTTCTGCAATAGCTTCGATAGCCTGTAATGCACTTTGATCAACAACTCTTGACTTCATAAAGTCTAAGATAACGGTGTCAGGGTCATTTGATGGCACAAACAGTTCTGTAAAACTTACAGCTGATCCAAAAAATAATGGGCCCTCAATCTCATACACTCGTGCCCCCTTCTCAGTTATAGAGGGTCTTACGACCGCATGGATACGTGAAGCGGCGTTCCAGGCATAAACAAGTGCAGAGACAATCACTCCCACTATTACTGCAATTGCAAGATCCTCAAGAACAGTAACGACAGTCACTAATATAATAACCAATGCATCAGCTCGAGGTACGACGAACAATAATCTTAACGAGTTCCAAGCAAATGTTCCAATTACTACCATAAACATTACACCCACTAATGCAGCTAAGGGGATCAACTCAATTATAAAACTACCGTACAAGATAAAGCTGAGTAAAAATAAAGCAGCACAGATTCCAGAAATCCGAGTGCGACCACCCGAGTTCACGTTAATCATAGATTGACCTATCATCGCACACCCTCCCATTCCTCCAAAAAACCCAGTTACTATATTAGCTGTTCCCTGAGCTAAACATTCCTGGGAAGCCCCACCTCTTTTACCAGTAATTTCTCCAACCAAGTTTAAGGTTAGAAGACTTTCAATTAGTCCTATTAAAGCTAAAATCAGAGAGTACGGTAAAATAATTAAAAACGCTTCAAAAGTGAAAGGAATGATAGGTATATGAAACTCTGGGAGGCCTCCAGCTACAGAAGCTAAATCTCCAACTCGCGGAATATTGAGATCGAACACTATAACGACTGCTGCGACAACAAAGATCGCAACTAACGGAGCTGGGATCGCCCTAGATACTTTAGGAGTGAGCCAAATTAGCCCCATTGTACTTGCGACAAGTGCTAAGGTTACCCACAACATTTCTCCAGCCATCCAAATGTGTTGGCCATCACCAGATGATATTTTAAACTGCTCAAGTTGAGCTAAGAATATTACTACAGCGAGACCGTTCACAAACCCTAACATTACAGGATGAGGAACCATTCTGATGAATTTTCCAAGGCGCATAACGCCTGCACCAAATTGAAGTAACCCCATAAGAACCACCGTTGCAAAAAGATATTCAACACCATGCGTCGCTACTAAAGAAACCATAACGACCGCAAGAGCACCCGTAGCACCAGATATCATTCCGGGTCTTCCTCCAAAAACTGCTGTTATCAACCCCACGATAAAAGCGGCATATAATCCAACCATAGGGGTAACACCCGCAACAAAGGCGAAAGCTATTGCTTCAGGAACCAACGCTAACGAGACAGTTAAGCCAGATAGTATTTCTGTTTGAATTTGAAGAATGCCTATATTGGACTTAGTGCTCCAGAAAGAATTTAGAGATCGTGAAAAATCACGCAACAAAGTTTTTTGAATCATGGGAGCTTTCTTAAATATTTTTCCAGTTGGATACGTGAAAAATAACAAAATTTAAAGAGTGGATTTAACTTTATTTTCTTTAAGAGCAATTATTATAAAATACTCTATAAAAAGCTTAATAGTTGAGTAAAGTAAAATTTTTTATTAAAATTTACTTTCGCGATATCCGTGATTTGGTCGACTTGACTTAGCAACCTGTACTTCTCGATGCGTAATGTAAGCCGTAGAAGTAAAGATAATAATTCCCCCAAGCCACGTCCAAATACCAGGCACTTCTGAAAATATAAGCCACGCCATAACAGCAGCCAATGGTAACTTAACAAACTCCAATGGTTGTAAACTAGTAATTTCCGTTAAAGAATATGCTCTTGTTAGAGACATGTGCGCTAACGTTCCAAATAGAGCCATCATCCAAAGGAAACACCAAGTTTCAAAATTTGGCCACTCCCATGATGCAATTGCTGGAACAAGTGTAATAGGTATAAGCATAATAACCATCCATGCCACTATGGAATCAGGGGATTCACTTCGTGTAAGTTTTTTAATAACTATTCCATTGATAGAATGGCAAAGGGCAGCAGAAACGGCAAGCACAATACCCAATGATATAGGAACAACGCCAGGTTGTATAATTACTAACATACCCAAAAAACCAACGGCAATTGCAATTATTCTTCTGACCTTTACTACCTCCTTTAAAAAAATTATTGCTCCAATAGTTAAAAAGATTGGTGTGCTAAAACCAATAGCCGTAACTTGAGCCAAGGGAATTAATGTCAATGCTGAAAATCCAGCAATCATCCCAATACTACCAAAAAGTGCACGTATAAAAAATAGTTTAGGGTTGTTCATTTTTAGTACACCAAAACCCTTTGATCTAAGGATAGGCACCATTATTATCGCAGCTAAAAAATTGCGGAAGAAAACAACTTCAAAAATAGGTATGCTGAGTGCAGACTTTCGAATACATATAGCCATGCCGGTGAACATAGCGGTTGAAATCAAAAGAAGAAAAATGGCTCGAGCTTGATTACTTTTAAATCGAACAGGAAGTTCAAGAAACATTTAGTGAGCTTTCATAAAGATCTCTCTAATTTCGTTACACTCCGCTCTATATTAGAAAAATTGTCAACCCGATAGTTAATCTGAAGAGAACATAATCCTCAATGATTAATTGATTATGATGCTGTTCAATTACTAGGGTAAATTATTTATACAAAAATTTAACACGGCCTTTATTCAGTTTTTTTATGTTCAAAAAATTAAAGCCTTTAAACTTGGTTACACTTTTCTTAAAAGATTTCCTATGACAAGAGTCCAAATAATATTTTACCTACTATGTATATTAGTACCATTACTGTTTGTTCTAACAGTAATGGGTTACTCCTTCTTAGACTTACTTAATTACTTTAATCATAATACTCCTGAAAGTCTTATTAATGAATAAGAACTTATCTAAAGAATTAGTACGCAAAGAATGTTAGACTTCTTATCAGTCAAAGAAATTCCAACTTTATTCTGGACCTCACCTAAACCATTAACCATTCGGCCACCCCTTGTTTCAGTAGTTATTTTACTGTTTGGAATTTCCCTTTTTAGCTTAGGGGAAGCACTTTTAGTCGTAGCTGGCGTGGGAGTTAGTCCGTGGACTGTTCTCGCCCAAGGAGCGGCTCACACAACCGGTTGCAGCATTGGGACCGCTACTTTTGTAGCAAGTCTAATTGTATTAATGGCCTGGTTTCCACTTAAACAAGTTCCTGGTATAGGAACAGTGATTAACGCAGTTGTTGTTGCCGTTGCTCTAGATTATGCATTACCTTACCTTCCTACCTTTGAGGCATTTTATTTTAAATTGGCTCAAGCAATTATGGGTATAATTCTGATTGGACTAGGAAGTGCAATATATCTTATTGCAAACTTAGGACCAGGCCCAAGGGACGGCCTAATGACTGGGTTACAAAAAGTGACCAACTTCCCCATGTCAGTTGTACGAAACAGTATCGAATTAACCGTTGTTTTTTGCGGATGGTTACTAGGCGGTACTTTAGGGGTAGGCACGGTATTATTTGCTCTATCTATTGGCCCATTCATTTCACTGTTTATGTATTGGTTGAAACAATTTTTTTCTAAAATTTGAAAACTATTAAACTTAAAGTCGAGTTAAATAAATTTTTTTGAAATCACATAAACATCACTTATTTGTAGATTTAAATTTCTCCATTAGATAGGGGCCCGATAACGTGGTTGGATACCTTGCTTCTTCGTTATGACCAAGGCAGGAGCTTAAACAGGTGATTTCAGCCGACCAATTAGGTTGATGAAAATACGCCAAAGATTGTCGTTTTCTTTTAGACCCAGAATTTACTACCCTATGAAGAGTTGAAACCCATCTGTCATTTGTCCACATTGCCATTAAATCGCCAATATTGATAATAAAAGTATTGGGCACAGTGGGCACAGACTCCCAAACATTGGTAGGAGAGAGAATTTCCAAACCCGTGGAACCTTCTTGAGGTAATAGAATAGTTAAACTTCCATAATCACTATGTGCGCCAGCTCTTAACTGATTTTCTTCGACTCCCATTTTTTGTTCAGGATAATTTAAAGCTCTTAAGGCTGATATTGGGTTATCAATGTATTTTGCAAAGAAATCACTATCTATTCCAAGTGCATATGTGAAAACTATCATAACTCTAGCTGCTAGCTTCTCCATTTCATTGTAATAGGCTTCCCAGGAACATCTAAAAGTATCGGGCTTATCTGGCCAGATCGTATCCGCATAACAAAACGATAAAGCATCCGGATCTGTAATGCCCTTAGGTTTCATTAAAGGTCCACCATTAAAACTCTCTTTAAGATCTGTTGGAGTTACTACCCCTTTTGATGCAGCTAGTGCTTCCTTTCCAAGACCAATATAGCCATATGGATAACCTTCAAAAGGTGGTTTGATTTTATTTTTCTCTTTCATAGACAAACAGAAGAAATCTTGAGTATCATTCCATACATTATCAATTATCTGCTTAGGCACTCCATGATTTTGCAATGCTATAAAGCCAGTGTTTTTGCATATGCTATCTATCTCACGACCAAAGTTTACTTTCTCTGCCTCAGTTCCTTGAAAAAAATTCCCAATATTAAAAACCGGAAGTAAACTCAAAACTTAAATACCCTCTAATTTAGATAGCTTACGAACATAGGCCAAACCCCATAATGTCGTGATCAGCCCCACAATAATAAAAACTAAGCACTGAGCGTATATAACACCAGACGAAGCAAATACACCAGAAAGCCACAGGGCCACAGGAAGTGTCAAAACACCATCTCGGAGCCAATTCACCATCGTTGACCATAACGGCTTCCCAGTATTGTTAAAGGCTGCGCATGCAACAAACATCGTTCCTGAGAAAATATAAGCTACTGGAGTAAAATGTGTAAAAACCCAAACTAGTTTTGTTCCTTCATCATCGAGGTTAAAGGCTTTTGCTATTAAATCAGTTAGTAATAATAAAACAACCCAAATTATTGCGGTGTAACCCAAACAAAAGATTAAACCATCCCGGAAAGTCATACCCAAGCGTAGATAATTCTTGGCACCGAAATTTTGTCCAAATATTCCACCTATAGCTCCAGAAAGCGAAAACAATCCACCAAAAGAAAGAACAGTTACTCGGTTTATTACTGCCCATGCAGCGACAGCACTATCCCCAAAACCTGCTACGACTCCCGTCAGGAGATAATTCCCAACAGGTGTTGAAAGTTGTGTTAAGATAGTTGGTCCGGCTACAGAAAAGTATGGTACAATAGTTACCAAAGTTTGATTTATGTTTGGTCTAGCTAATAAATCATGCGTCCTTAAAACGATCCATAGTGCAATAGTCGCCATAATAATTCTAGAAACCCATATCCCATAGGCAGCTCCATCAAGACCAAGACCGAGAAAGACTATTAAAAATGGGTCAATAAATACTGCAATAACTCCAGGAATTATTGTAACAAGCATAGCACCAACACCATCACCTTCAGCACGCAAAATAGCACTACCTGACATTCCTAATGCCATCACTGGTAAGGACGGTAGAGAAAATAAAAGGTAACGAGAGGCAAGTTTTGCTGTTTCACCTTTAGCCCCCATAAACCAAAGGAAATCTTCTCGGAAAATTACTATTAAAATAACAACTGCCACCTGCGTCATTACGGCAATTATCATTGTAGACGTAGCTAGGTTTCTGACTAGAACCCGGTTTCCTTGACCAATTGAACGAGATACAACTGCGGTAGTAGCAATCATCAAACCTATACCTACAGAAACCGAGAAGAATTGAATTGAAAAAGCAAATCCCATTGCGGCTACCAGCTTAACATTACCCAACCAAGAGATCCAAAATAAATTAATTACGTCAACAAGAAAAATAAATGTTATTCCGACAGTCCCAGTAATCGTCATTCTTAAGATATGCCCCATAAGAGAGCCGGTTAAAAACTTACCTTTTATTTCTTTCATTAGTATGTCCCAGGGAATGGGCTATGATCAGTATCACAACCGAATGACGTTTTAATACTATTTATTGTAACGAACAGGGTTTTTAAAGCTTCTATCTAAAGAATAGATTCATTAAAGTTCTAACTTTTACTTAAGTAATCATACGCAGATAGGGCATGGGTTTTAACCAAATGAAGGTAATCATCAATAGGGACATTTTCATCAAATGACCCCATACCAGTAGGGAATGGACCATAAACATATGCCGGTATTCCTTTATACCTCCACAATCGTGCATCAGTACCTCCCATACTCACAACTTGAGCTGGACGATAGCCTCTTAACTGCTCAACATTATCTTGAAGAATCTTTAACATCTCCCCATTAGGGTCACAATGCGAAGGTGGGTTATTCATATCCTCAGTCATAGTAACTTCAGGATAGTTTTTTAATATTTTGTAAATTTGATCCATTACAACTTCACTTTCAATCCCAACTGGCAACCGTATGTCAGCTTCAAAAGTACATTCTCCTGGTATCATATTTGTTTTCAAACCTCCTTTAATCATACCAATATTTAAAGTTACCTTTGAAATAATTTTTGAAGCTCCCAAACCCATTCCTTTTTCAAAGTATGGCTCCGCCTCTTTTTGAGCTTGAAGTAGGTCTTTTGGAATATCTAAAACCATATTCTCCAGACCACCTAATTCATTTATAAGTTTTGCTGCTATTAGGGTCGCAGATGGGGATATGTGCGTATACGCCCCATGAGCACCAGGAGTTTTTACCGTAAAAGTAAGCCAGAGAAGTCCCTTCTCTCCGTAACGTATTGTAAATGGGCTAGATGGTTCGCCGTTAAGACAACAGTCTCCTAACACTTCAGGTTCATTATCAATTAACCATCTAGCACCCCAAGGACCAAAGGTTTCCTCATCAGAAACACATGTCAGAGTGAGCTTTCCTTTAAGTTTTTCTTTAAGCCTGTTTAAGAAAATGTAAGTCCAGATACTTGCACTAGTACCACATTTCATATCAGATGAGCCCCGACCATAGACTTTTCCATCTAAAATTTCACCACCCCAAGGGTCGGTGGTCCAACCCTCCTTATCCGCATCGTGACCAACTGGAAATACATCCATGTGCCCATTTAAAACTAAATGTCGCCCTTCATTTATTCCTTCAAAGGTTCCTAAAATATTTGGCATAGTGGGTTGAGGGGCAACAATTCGATACGGCACCTCATATTTATCCAATAAGTTGGTTACGACGTTCGCAGACTCAGTCGTATCACCTGGCGGATTAGGGCTTTTAGCCCGAATAAAGTCTTGCAAAAAACCTATGATATTACTCTTTTCTGCCTCAATCCAAGAAAGTATTTGATCACGGTCATTCATAGCTAATCCTTTTTTCTAAATGTTCATCTAAAAAATAATGTTTTATACCAATCTATTATTCATCTTTTTTTAAGAAGGATTTAAGTTTTTTTTCTTCAACTTTGTCAATCTTTAATCCTATTTTAGTTCAACACCAAAGTATATCGTCAGCTGTTTTTGCAAACTCATTCATTTCAGCGAGTGCTACACTAAATCCTCTTCCAGAAGCATCACGTGCTATAGCCACACCATTTACACCACCGCCAATGACAAAAATGTCATATATATTTTTGATTTTATTTCAGACATGCGTGAATTGTTTAAGTGTAACTAAAAAAATTTAAGTTCTTAACGAGAAAGCACGTATTAGGTCTCTGAAGTCTTTAATTGTTCTAACGCTACTTGAACACCACCACGCTTGTACGGAACACGAGCGCTTTCTAAACCTAACTCAACACCAGACAAGGTCGCCATAAGCATGAGATCATTAAAATCACCTAAATGGCCAATGCGAAACACTTTGTCAGAAACTTTAGAAAGACCGTTGCCAAGTGAAATACCAAACTCTGTTAATGCTTTTTCACGAAAGGCATCTGCACTATGTCCTTTGGGTAGCATCACAGCGGTTAATACACCACTCTCTGCGCCCTGCTCGCTGCAAAGTACTTCCAATCCCCAAGCTCGGACAGCCTGGCGGGTAGTTACTCCATGGCGTGAGTGTCGAGAAAAAACATTTTCCAAGCCCTCTTCATGAAGCATATCGATAGATTCAACTAAACCGTAGAGTAAATTTGTTGCTGGAGTATAAGGGAAGTAACCAGATTTGTTTGGGCCAATCATGTCACCCCAATCCCAATATGATCGTTGAAGTTTTGCAACCTTATTTGCCATCAATGATTTTTTACTGACTGCATTGAAAGAAAGCCCAGGCGGTAGCATGAAGCCTTTTTGAGAACCTGAAACGGTTACATCGACACCCCACTCGTCGTGTTGGTAGTCAATTGAAGCCAATCCCGAAATTGAATCCACCATTAAAAGGGCAGAGTGACCAGCATTATCTATGGCTTTTCTAACCGACAGAATGTCTGAAACAGATCCAGTTGATGTTTCATTATGAACTACGCAAACAGCCTTAATTTCAGCTGTAGTATCTTCTCGCAAAGCTTCTTCAATTTTATCTGGATCTGCACCACCACGCCAATTTCCATGAATAAATTGGGCATTGAGTCCTAAACGCTGAGCCATACTTTTCCAAAGTGTTGCGAAATGACCTGTTTCGTACATCAACACTTTATCACCAGGAGAAAGAACATTAACTAACGCAGCCTCCCAGGCTCCAGTACCCGACGCAGGAAATACAAAAACATTACTTTCAGTTTTAAACACTGTCTTCAAACCCTCTAATACCCTTGTGCCAAGCTCTGCAAAATCTGGACCGCGATGGTCTATCACTTGTCTTGAAATTGCATTCAGAATTCGATCTGGCACTGAACTTGGGCCTGGAATTTGTAAAAAATGTCGACCTGGTTGTCTCATCATAACTATCAATCTTAAATAAGGGACTAAGTCCGTTTAGGTTACACTAAATTTAGTAAGTCGATGGAGGGTCACTTGACGGCAAGCGAATTTAAATATTGAATTATGAATTTATGATTAGGTCAAGGTAAAATTTTGTATGACTAGTATTATCGCAAACTCTACTGTGGCTTTAAATTTTGGAAAACAGTTAAAAAAAGAAATCGAGGGAGAAGTACTATTCGACAACTTTAGTCGTGGGCAATATGCTACCGATGCGTCAATTTATCAAATGATACCCACAGGCGTAGTTGTTCCAAAAAATAGTAGTGATATAGAGAAAGTTATCAATTTAGGCCGAAAAGACGGTATTAGTCTTTTGGCACGTGGAGGTGGAACCTCCCAAAGTGGTCAAACAGTTAACAACTCTGTGGTCTTAGATAATTCAAAATTCCTAAATAAAATTATAGAAATTGATGTAAAGAATAGGAGTTGTGTAGTTGAGCCAGGAATTGTACTCGATGAACTAAATCGTATATTAAAACCTCATGGACTTTGGTTTCCTGTGGATATTTCGACATCCTCTAGAGCAACAATCGGTGGAATGGCAGCCAATAATTCTTGTGGTGGAAGGTCTATTCGCTATGGAACAATGCGAGATAATGTTATCTCTATCGAAGGTTTCATGAGTGACGGGTCTTACTGTCATTTTGGAACGATGGAGAATCCAAAAACTTCAGACTTATCAAAAGCATTAAAACTAATCGGTGAACGAGATGCCTTGGAAATAGAGCACCGCTTTCCTAAACTCATCCGGAGGGTGGGAGGGTATAACATTGATGCGCTAATTCCAAAGGGAGAGCCACATAACCTTTCACATGTACTTGTTGGGTCTGAAGGCACCTTAGTATACTCTTCAAAGCTCGAATTAAAACTGTCCCCACTGATAACAAAAAAAGTTATGGGCGTATGTCACTTTCCATCTTTCCACAAAGCAATGGAGGCCACGCAACATCTTGTAAAACTAAAACCTCTATCAGTTGAGTTGGTTGACGCCACAATGATTAAATTAGCTCGAGAAATTCCTATATTTCAAAAATCTGTTGAAAAATTTGTACAAGGAAATCCAGAGGCCCTCCTGTTAATAGAGTTTTCTGAAAAGGATCAGTCTCAAAATAGTATCAAATTAGAGGAACTATGCGATGTAATGGGAGAACTAGGTTACTGCTGGGAAAACTCCAGAGCTCAATGGGGCGGTGTAATCAAGGTAGTAGAAAACAACTTACAAAACGAAATTTCAGAAGTTCGAAAGTCAGGACTCAATATTATGATGTCTATGAAAGAATCTGGGAAACCTGTTTCATTCGTCGAAGATTGTGCGGTCGAATTAACCGATTTGGCCGACTATACTGCCGGATTGACAGAAATATTTGAAAAATACCAAACTAAAGGTACCTGGTACGCTCATGCCTCTGTTGGATGTCTTCACGTTCGACCAGTCCTGAATATGAAGCTTGATCAAGACGTTAAAACTATGCGGGCTATTGCTGAAGAAACTTTTGACTTAGTTGCAAAATACAAAGGATCTCACTCAGGTGAGCACGGGGATGGAATTGTCAGATCTGAGTTTCATACAAAAATGTTTGGAAAACGGTTGGTTAATACTTTCAAGGAAATCAAACAAACTTTCGATCCATTAGGATTATTTAACCCTGGAAAAATAGTTGATGCCCCCAAAATGGATGATCGAAGTTTGTTCCGTTATGGCCCAAACTATACTGCCAAGGAGTTCAAAACAGAATTGGATTGGTCGAATTGGCCAGGTGCAGGTGGAGGGTTTTTAGGTGCCGTCGAGATGTGTAATAACAATGGTGCATGCCGTAAGCTAAAGGGGGGAACAATGTGCCCCTCTTACCGCGTCACACGAAACGAAAACGATGTAACACGAGGTCGTGCAAATGCTTTGCGTCTAGCAATTACAAATCAATTAGGAGCAGATGCCTTCACTTCAGAAGAAATGTTCAACACAATGAAATTATGCGTCTCATGCAAAGGATGTCAGCGCGAATGCCCAACAGGTGTGGATATGGCCGCAATGAAAATAGAAGTTTCAGCAGCTCGCATTAAAAAATTTGGTTTAACATTCAGTGATAGATTAATTTCTTATCTACCTCGATACGCGAGTGTTGTATCTAAATTTCCTCGCCTTATGAATCTAAGGAATCGTGTTCCAATTTTAGCAAAGGCCTTAGAGCGAGCCACTGGTTTCTCCGCGAAGAGACCTCTTCCTAATTGGTCGAATGATACCTTTAACGATAGAAAGCACCCCTCAAGAGTTAACCCAGATATTGTGTTATTTGCAGATACATTCAATCGATACTTTGAGCCCGAAAACTTGCGTGCAGCGATAGCAGTTTTTAATAAGGCCAAAGTTTCTTTTGTTATAGCAAAACCAGAAGACAGAAAAAGACCTTTATGTTGTGGTAGGACTTTTTTATCGACTGGTCTTGTGGATAAAGCAAAGGAGGAAGCAACGCGACTAGTTAACGCCCTCTTACCACATGCTAAAGCTGGGCGGTACATTGTGGGTTTAGAACCTAGTTGTCTATTAGCTTTAAGAGATGAAATTCCGAGACTTATACCAGGTAAAGATGCAGAATTAGTAGCAAAGTATGCACTTTTATTTGAAGAATACATTGCTAAACATTTAGATAAAAATTTATTTAAATCTCTATTTAAGTCTCCTACAGATACTATTCTATTACATGGCCACTGTCATCAAAAAGCGGCAGGAGTAATGTCATCGGTTGAACAAGTTTTAAACTTACTTCCCAATACTGCCGTTGAAATATTGGAGACTAGCTGTTGCGGAATGGCGGGGTCATTTGGATTGAAAACTGACACATATTCAGTTTCAATGGAAATGGGTGAGTTGGATCTTTTTCCTGCCGTACGAGCTAGACCTAAAAACTCCATAGTAGTTGCTGACGGAACCTCGTGCCGTACTCAAATAAAAGATGGTACGAACACCGAAGCCATTCATGTTGCACGGATTTTAGAGATGGCTTTATCTGGAAGTTAATTTCGAAAGGTAGTATCTTTTACCGCAGTGTTCCCCCAGCTTTAGTTTCAATTTTTATTTTTGACGAACATAGTTTCGAGAAATAAACTTTAAAAATCGGTATAATATGAAAACTAAAAGAACACTTCCAATAATAATGTCAAAATAATCTGTCCAATCGTGGCTTTCAGAGTTCACATTCCAGTTATCAAACTGTTGGATAGCAAAAACAAATAAAACAACGTACCCAAAAACAACAAGGATCCGGTACACTCTACCAATTAACAAGTACATCCATACACCTCATTGTATTTCTTTATCATATAATTTTTTACAAAGGCTAGAATTAATATCTGCGCTGCAAACTACTCTTTGACAAAAACTAGTGACACTAATTTAATAGCGCAAGTGTTAAAATAATGTAAAATTCCTTCTTCGCTTTCTTTCAAGGAAACTACCAATGAACTTTATGGTCCCTTTATGATGCATGTGAATAATAAGGGTATGTAACCTGGTGGAACTCAATAAACAACAAAATCATTTGAACTCTGAAATTAATGCCCTTAAATAATGTATAGGAAACTAACTATTAAGAACAAAGAGAACTTCATTTAATGTTGACAATGAAATACAGTAATACGCTAGATTAGGAAACTTTAATGGCTTACCAGACACTCAGTTTTGAATTTTCAAAGAGCATAGCAACTATTACCCTTAATAGAACAGATAATTCTGCGAATGCATTAAACGCTAAGATGACTGAAGAGCTATTTGATGTAAGTGTAAGATGTGGTTCTCCAGACGTACGTTGCGTAATTATAACTGGAACTGGTAAAATGTTTTGTGGTGGTGGGGATCTGGTAGAGATGAACGCCGTCGAAGACAAACACACCCACCTAACTAAAATGGCTACATTACTACATGCTGGACTCACAAGGTTCTCACATATTGATGCACCCATAATTATTGCTTTAAATGGCACAGCTGGGGGAGCTGGGTTTTCTTTAGCTTTAGCTGGCGATTATGTCATAGCATCAGATAAAGCAAAGTTTGTATCAGCTTATACAGCTTCGGGGCTTACTCCAGATGGATCCTCTACTTACTATCTTGCTAAGCATGTTGGTCTTTTACGTGCTAAAGAATTAATGCTTACTAATCGGGTTCTTACTGCATCAGAAGCTCAAGACTGGGGTATTGTAAACAAAGTAGTGACATCCGAGGTAGTTATGAAAGAAGCTTATACAATGGCAAACCAATTTGCCTCAGGGCCTACGAAAGCCTTTGGTGGCGTAAAACGGCTACTAAACACCGCTTTTTCTGATGGAATCGAAACTCAACTTGATCATGAGACACGTTCAATTGCTAACATGATGCGCACAAATGATGGGCCTGCTGGCATAAGTGCCTTTCTTGCAAAGAAAAGTCCAAAATTTAATGGGAAATAAAAAGACTAACTAAAAAAATTAATTATAATTTGAACAAAGAAATACGTTATTACTGAATTTTTTTGTATAATTTTAGCTTATACGTAATAAACCCTCTCATTATTAGAGACTGATCTTAAGTCTTATAGATCAATTTCAATTACACCACCCTCGAGTAAAGCACGGCTTTTGCATAGAATAATTTGAGTTTGTTGTTGTTTTTTTGACAGCACGAAGTCTCGATGCTCTACTTCTCCTGAAATTAGCTCACAGCTGCAAACCCCACAAAGTCCGTCAGAGCACTTTACGTCAACGGGGTAACCATTCTCTGTCAAGATATCGGTAGCTGACTTATTAAATGGTACAACCAACTCTTGCTGAGACTTTACAAGTTTTAAAATAAAGTTTTGATTTATATAATCTGGTTCCACAGGAACCGAGAAATACTCTAAGTGAACTTTTTCCTGAGGAATCTCCTTATTCTCAGCTGCCAGAACAACAGAGTCCATGTATCGTTCTGAACCACAAATATAAACTTGCATATTTTTTTTATAATTACCCAAGACGATATTAAAATCAGCACGTGTCCCTTCATCAGAAAAATGAAAATGTACTTTGTCAGACCACGGGAAAGTTTTCAGATCATCTAAATACCCCGCTTTCAATTTTGAGTTAGCTGAATAATGGAGTTCGAAGTTTTCTCCCAAAGCATACAACCGGTGAGCAAATGAAATCATAGGAGTAACACCAATACCTCCCCCCATTAAAAAAGTTTTTGTTGCTGTTTCATCTAATTCAAAATGGTTAATAGGTTTAGAAATAAATACCTTACGCCCTTCTAAAAAGATGCGATGCATCATTTTAGAACCTCCACGCCCCTCATCCTCACGTAGAACACCTATCTGATATTTGGATCTGTCTGCAGGATCTCCAGACATTGAATATTGACGCAAAAACTCAGGAGCAACTACAATATCTATATGCGCTCCTGCGGTCCATTCGGGTAAGTCCAGTCCATCGGGCCGCTTAAACTCATATTTAATTAACGACTCTGTCATTTCATGAACTCTGCTAACTACAACTTGGATAACAGGGGCATCACTTGGCACACTATACTGATGAATGTGGTCGGTTTCTCCATTTTTTAATTTTATTTTATATTCGTCTGCTGTGATCATTGCTTGATATGCTTCGATACCACTCTCACGATCCATTGGTGAGGGATAAGGCCATGGATGAGGTGCTAGATTAGCTGGGTACACAGCAAGAGTTTGATCTTCATACTTTAGGTTAAGATCGCGTTGTAAACCTCGACGATTCAACTTTTTTCTGCTGGGCTTATAACCACCACCTTCTTCTAACTCTATGTCCCACCACCATTTTTTAATATCATTAAGGTCACCATTTCCAACTAAATCATCCAACTTCGCTAATGGTTTTGCCAGCTGTGGGGCATTTGAGGCTAACCACCTAAATGGGGCTTCCGCAAATAACCCTTCTAAATTCCACGGACAGGTTTTCATACAACGACCACACATTGCCCCACCTTCTGTAGTAATCCTATAAGTAGCGCATTTTTGGCTATCAGATTTCCAAATTTCATAACCATTAAACATCAACTTTGGTCCTGCCGTTATCGCACCCGCTGGACATTCGCGTGCACACTTGTTGCAGTTCTCACAAAAATTCTGAAGACCAAAATCAATGGGTTTATCATATGCCATGGGCATATCAGTTGTAACAGCTCCAGATTTTAAACGCGGCCCAAGGTACGGATTCAAAATAACTTCGCCTATACGACTAACCTCACCCAAACCTGAAAGTAATAATAAAGGTGGCTGAAGAACCTCTCCATCCATTACCGTATGGGACTTTGCCTTGTAGCCTAAATTACGAATTTGTTTAGCTATTACGCCTCCCAACAGTGAAAACCTCAAATAAGCACGCATAGATTGGGCTACTGAAATCCAGTCATCACCGGAAGCGCCCTCCATAGTTTCATAACCCTGATCTATAATCATGGAGATCGCATTATTATGAGGGGGATCAATAGGGGTACCAGTCGCATCATGGCTATACCAAGCCCAATCTGGACATCTAGAAATCCCAACGGCATCTATTCCTAAAAAGTAGCTAGTAGCTTTAATATTATTTGCATTTTTTTCTATATTTGTTGGACGAGAACCAGAAGGGTTTGGATCACCATCTTGAAGCAAAATAAAAGCACCAAGTGCACGCCGTTGCGCAGAAGATGGTGCAGTTTTACGAACATAGTACCCACCTTTTGCACCATCTTGATTAATTTTTCCCATATCACCAAATTGAGCTCTCGCAAACATATCAGTGCGTTTTGGCACTCGTGCAACTCTTGTTTCGTCAATGTAGGTAGTTGGCGTCTCTACTCGCTTTAGACGCTCAAATGGATGTGCTCCATCTACAAATCTTCTTTTTGTGTACGGATCACGATTCATTGCGTTTTTAGAAAACCCCTTCCCTAACCACCAGGCAGGTCCTTTGGTCTTAAACCAAGGTTGTTCATGTTCCGATGCGAGAGGGCTATCAACCGAGAGATCAAGTGTGCAGGTGACAGCAGCAAGTCCAAAGCTTGAACCAATATAAGGTGCGATTAACTGCCCTTTAATACACCATACTAACCCTGCAGTAACTGCTAATTGGTTTAAATCAACATCTGAGGCAGACCCCGAATGCGATTTAGCATCATATCCTAACAATCGAATATAGTTAGCTATCACCGCTGCAGTTTCATTTGCTCTCAAACATGCCCGATGACTTAATGCGTCTTTTAACCAATCAGTTCCAGGTTCGTCTGAGCGAATATCACGTGGGTTTTCATATAAAAATATAAGCGCATGTGTGTGCCCATTAATAGTCGTAGGTGGCGCTTCCATTGACTCTTTAAGATCTGCCATAATCCCATCAATACCTGCCGCAAGAGTTTTAGTTTGGCGAGTGCGCAAGGCTTCTGCCAAGTGAGCGATATCTGGGTTATTAAAAGGTTTTGATAATAAATCTGTATCTTGAAGTCGACAGACACCTACCATTGATGCATCCGAAAAAAAGCCAAAAGCCTTAAGGTGATCTGTTCTCTCCTTAGGGTCGACAGGTATTTCTGAAACTGCTTTATTTATCATACCATCGCGGATCGCATCCAACATGGCCTGGTATTCACAAATTGCATTAACAATACTTTCAGGTGCCTCTGGTCGACGAAATGACAGCGCACACATCGGGGGCACCTCAGTCAAATCAGGCATTCCCCCGCGCTTCAATCTTTCTGTCGGATAAGGTCCCATATGAACAGGACGTTTTTTTGTAGAGAATAAACGCATTCCTATCCCTTGCTACCCCTTTAGCTCAAACATCACAGCCACGTGTATCTAAACTATTAACCCGTTTCAACCGACGGTAAAGTGTTGAATAATGTTTTAAGTTTTATAGATTGTAAAATTATTATCTGGTATGAAATATTGGTGGCAGGTAAAATAGTTCGCATTTGATACTTATAAATTTAAATTGTTTGGTGAACAGATTGGTGGCCCAACAGAATATGGAGAACACTATGGCACGAGAATGGGTAATCAAAGATTACTCTGGGTACCAAGGGTTAGTCTTGCAAAAATGCGAACCTCAACATCCCAGGCCTGGCGAAATTCGTATACGAATAGAAGCTTTTGCGTTGAATTGGGGGGATATGGACTTGATGCAGGATAACTATTCCTTCAGTTTCAATAGCTTTCCCGCACGCATTGGGATGGAAGCTGCCGGTATTGTGGATGAGATCGGCGACGGTGTGACTGGGATTAAGCTTGGTGCGCGCTACTGTACACTGCCATATTTCTATTTCAATAATGGGGCCAGTGCCGACTTTATTACGATAGATACGCGTTATGTGACTCCTGCCCCAAAGGGATTGTCAGCAGTTGAAAGCGCCTCGGTGTGGATGCAATTTATGACCGCCTATTACCCCATCGTGGAGCTATGCAAAGCTGTGCCAGGAAAATCTATACTCGTAACTGCGGCTACTGGGACAGCCGGAAATGCAGCGCTTAATATTGGAGCCATGTTTGGGGCTAATATGATCGCCACAACGCGATTTGAACACAATCGTGAATATCTACTATCTTCAGGCGCTTCGCATGTCATTGTGCCAGGTACTGATGATTTAGCAAAGACGTTACGAGAGTTGACCGACGGTCACGGCATTGATGCTGCCTTTGATCCGATTGGCGCCAGCATGATGGCGCGGTATAGTCCGGCACTTGCTCGTGATGCCACCATTTATTTCTACGGCACCTTAGATGGCATTTTTCCACAACTACCAATTGTTGATATGTTTCAAGCAAACGCCACTTTTCACCCCTATTCGTTATTTAACTATGTTGAAGATCCGCTGATGCAAGCCAAGGGAACAGAATTCGTTTATAATGCACTTGCGCGTGGAAAGCTTGTGCCGAATATCGATCGTGTTTACCCAATGGAAGGGTATCGAGATGCGTGGGAATATCTAAGCCAACCGCGCATTAACCACGGTAAAGTCGTCATCAATACAGGGCTTAAATACCTCTAGAAGAGCTTTTAATAGGTAAAAGTATTGCCGTAAAAGTAAAATATTTAAAAATATGTTATTAGCTTTTTACTTATTGAAATAGCAAGCGAAGTACATTTTTTTATTTGTACTCAGCAAATTGGCTTTAAAGTGAAAACTTGCACCCCCACGGAGAGGGGTGCAAGTAATTTTACAAGTAAATTTAAAAAGCTCAGATATTAATTACATACCCACTTCATATTGTGAAAATTGTACTCAAAGCTCATCATCGGGACCCATTCGAACCCTTGCAGACAATCAGAAAATGCTTGCTGGCTAGTCCGAGTAAGGAGATATACATCTGACTGGGTATCTGTCAGTTTCTGTTGTATTTTTTTGTAAATCGCATTCTGAGCAGTTACATCACCTGTTCCACGAGCTTCATCGATCCAAGAATCAATTTCGTCATCCAATACCCATTCCATAGAGGCCCATGTGCCCTTGGCCCGAGAGTGGTATTGTGAGAAGAAAAAACTATCAGGGGAAGGGTACTGCGCACTAAAAAACACCTCATTAATAGCAGGAGTTGTTTCAGGTTTGCTTGCAAGCTCTGTCATACGGTTCCAAGGCTCTGGCTTTAAGATAGTATTAAACCCTATTTGGTCAAGATTTGACTTCATTAGTAGAGCAATTTCTTCTTCAAACGCTAAACCAGCTACGTACATAATTTCAACTGGAATTTTTCCTCCACCAGCATATTTACTAGCTGCAACATGTTCGCGTGCAGCGTTCATGTCAAAAGTTGGAAATGTTAAAGTATCAAGATAAGCATCAGCAAAAACAGCTGGCATTGGACCTGCTAAAGGTTCACCTGGTAAAAGAGCACCACGGATTGTTTCATAATCAGTTGCTAGAGCGATAGCTTTACGAATATTCACATCATCTGTTGGCGCGACCTGGTGATTTAATTTAAAGTAAAAGTTGGACGCTGTTGGATACTTAAGTACACTATACCCATCCATTGCACCAATAGAATCAAATGTTTCTTGAGCTTGAGAATTAGCGGACATCGATAAAACACCTGATGCTGCCAGAGCCTTAACGGTTGCTTCTTCGTTGGTTATGACAAACCGAACCTCGTCTAAGGATTGATCGTTCCATCCAAGGTGATAATCATCAAACTTTTTAATCGTCATGCTAGCGCCACGCGCCCAACTATCGAGCATGTATGCTCCAGCTCCAGCACTGGTATTGGCTAAAAAATCTTGAGCCCAAGGATCAGAATCAGTTTTATTAGCTTCAGCAACATCGCTGTTCACAACAAACATTATTGGTGTGTTGGTTAAAAATGGTGTATAAACCTTATTAAGTTTGAATTGAACTGTTGATGAATCCAAAGCCGTGACTGAATTTGCATCTAATACTCCTTCAAATAAATATGCAGGACCCTCATTGATCGACATGAGTCGCGAGATTGAGTACGCGACATCTTTTGCTTCTACTGGCGAGCCGTCTTGAAACTTAGTTCCAGATTTAAGATGGAATGTATAAGTTAAAGTGTCATCGGACACATCCCAGCTATCTGCCAATAATGGTAAAATATTGCCTGACGAATCCAGAGTTGTAAGTGCTTCATACATATTCACACCAGCCATATATTCAGTGTAATCATTGATTTTAGCTGGATCAATTGTTCCAAATATTTGAGTCGCGTTTACCGTTGCAACATTTTGCGAAAATGCTGCCGTTGCAAGTATCATAATACTTGTCCCTGCGGCTATTCCAGCTTTTAATATACGATTTATTATCATTGTATTTTACTCCCATTTTAGTTCATTAAACTATAAATTTTAATTAGGTAACGATAGTTGTATATATTTTTTATATTATATACATACTATATATATTAATAAATTAAAGTGGATAATTAAGTCAATTTGACAATTAAATAGGGGGGAGCGCAGTGGCATTTTATCTAGCAAAACGGACATTGTCTTTGTTGCTTGTACTTTTCGGTCTGGCAATACTTATATTCATTATTGCGCGAATTGTCCCTGGGGATCCAGCTAGAATAGCTCTTGGACCGCTCGCAACTGCAAATCAAGTACTCGAAATGAGACATGAAATGGGTTTAGATAAACCCTTTATTGTGCAATTATGGGATTACTTAAGTGGATTATTCCGAGGTGATCTTGGAAAATCATTTCTCACTAGCCGTCCAGTAATGCAAGATATTGTAGGAGCACTTCCTGCAACATTCGAATTGGTCTTGTTTACTATAATTTTACAAATAACGATATCAATTCCACTTGGAGTTATTGCTGCTATTTACCGCGATACTTGGGTAGATAATATATCAAGAGTTATTTCTCTGATAGGAGTAGTAACCCCCGGGTTTGTCTTGGCAATTATTCTACAGTTAGTAGCAAGTTACAAATTTCAATTTTTTCCTGTCACCGGCAGGCTTGATGCCGGTATAGATTATGAAGCTACATATACTGGATTATTGATAATTGATTCACTTATTGACGGTAGATGGGATGTTCTTGGTGATGCCTTACGACATATAATTCTTCCTTCGATAGCCTTGGCAGCCGCCGGTATTGGGCAAGTAATGCGTATCACTCGCTCATCCATGATAGAAGTCAGTGGACGAGATTTTATTGAAGCTTCTCGGGCTTATGGAATTCCAGAACGTGTAGTACGTTTTCGGTATATGTTGCGTATCGCATGTGTTGCACCTTTAACAATTTTAGGGCTCGAGTTTGCCTCGTTAATTGGAAACGCGTTCATCGTTGAATTTGTTTTCAGTTGGCCTGGAATTGCAAGCTATGGAGTTCGTACTATATTAGAAAAAGACCTGAACGCCGTTATTGGGGTTGTCCTGGTATCTGGCGTATTCTTTGTAGTTGCCAACCTCACAATTGATATTATCCTTGGTTTTATTGATCCGAGGAACCGTTTGCGTGAAGGGGCTGAGAAATGATCGAGCTCAGTGAGCAAGCAAGTACAGAAAGATTCATGACAAGTCGACAAATGGCGTGGTTTAGGTTTAGACGTAATCCAGCCGCCCTAATTGGAGCGACAATTGTCATTTCAGTAACAATGCTGGCAATATTTGCTCCAATTCTTTCACCGTCGCCACAATCAGCAGGCTCATTCGTCGACTTTGCCCATCGACATCACCCACCAAGTGCTGAATTTTGGTTTGGTACTGATAATGTGGGGCGAGATATTTTTACTCGGGTAATATTTGGCTATCGAATTTCGCTTAGCTTAGTGGTGGGTGTATTAGGTTTTGCAGTACCTTTTGGGGTAATTTTAGGACTCTTGGCCGGATACTTTGGTGGCCGAACAGAATTTATAATTATGCGATTTACAGATGTTATGTTGGCGATACCTCCTCTAGCTATGGCGTTAGCGATTACTGCTGTTTTGTCTCCCAGTCTCGTTAATGCAATGATAGCTATCACTATGCTTTGGTGGACCTGGCATACGCGCCTAATTTTTAGAATAGTCAAAGCTCAAATGAGTGAGGATTATGTCGAGGCAGCAAAGGTGGCTGGAGCCAGTCATGCACATATCATGTTCAAAGAACTACTCCCAAACTGTATTTCGGCAATCTCTGTTAAAATCTCATTAGATGCTGGGTTTGTTATTCTGTTTGGTGCTGCCCTATCCTTCTTAGGCCTTGGTGTTCACCCGCCAACCCCAGATCTTGGAACGATGGTCAGTACTGGATCAGAATACTTGCCTGAGTTTTGGTGGGAGGCCTTGATGCCAGGTCTTGCAATTCTATACGCAATATTGGGCTTCAATCTTTTGGGCGACGGATTGCGTGATATGATGGATGTAGAGGTATAGTATGATGGAACCTATACTGGACATTTCGGGGCTTAACCTTAGCTTCACCACGTATGGTAAGAGAACTCAAGTTTTACATGATGTCTCCTTAAGAGTTGGTAAGGGAGAGAGGGTTGCCCTGATAGGTCAATCTGGTTCAGGAAAAACTGTAACAATGCGTGCGATTATTGGAACACTACCTATACCACCAGCAAAAATAGAGGGTGGTGTTATACAATTTGAAGGTCGGGATCTTTTGCAAATGGCCAAAGTGGAAAGAAATCGCTTAAAAGGAACTGGGATTTCTATCATTATGCAAGACCCACTTTTATCGTTTAATCCAGTCCTTACAATTGGTCGTCAAATGGATGATATCGTTCGATATGCTGATGTAAGACTTGGTAGCAAACGAAATTCTGGTTTACGAAAGGCAACTATCCTAGACACGCTACAAAAGGTTCGTTTACCTGATGGTGCGCAAATCTATGACGCCTACCCAATGATGCTTTCTGGTGGCATGCGTCAAAGAGTGCTAATAGCCATGGCACTTTTAAACAAACCACGTTTACTAATAGCTGATGAGCCGGGAACCGCACTAGACGTTACTACTCAAAAAGAGATTTTAAAACTGTTAAATCAACTTGTAAAAGAAGAAAATTTATCACTTTTACTCATTACGCATAATCTTGGTGTAGTTCGTGAGATTTCTGATAGAGTTTATGTAATGGAAAATGGACATATTGTTGAGGAAGCCACTCGCAAGGATATCTTTGAACAACCTCGCCACGCCTACACAAAAAAACTGATGACAAGTGTGCTTCCCCTTTACGGTAAGCGTGTTAGAAATTTTGAGAACAACCGTCAGAGTGATCCAAAAATTGAAATCCAAGGGGTCACAAAAGAATTCCGTGGCAAAGTTAGTTTTTTTTCAAAGAAGTATCGTGTTGTTCGAGCAGTTGATAATGTAAATTTACAAATTGAAAATGGTGATATTTTTGGTATTGCTGGCGAAAGTGGGTCAGGGAAAACTACTTTGGCCAAAATGTTATTAGCATTGCACTCACCCACCGATGGTCAAATCAAGATAGATGGTAGGCCGTTAAGTAACTTTTCTAACTCGCGTGAGTTTCGTAGGCTTATTCAAATTGTTTATCAAAACCCCGGTTCTTCCCTAAACCCCAAGCGAACCGTAACTCAGGCTTTAACAGTTCCATTAAAATTTTGTGGATACGATTCTACTCAAATTAAATCACGAATATCAGAACTTCTGGATATGGTTGATTTACCAAAATCTTACGCTTCAATGTATCCTCATGAATTGTCTGGTGGTCAAAAACAACGCGTAGCAATCGCACGGGCTCTGTCCGTAAATCCAAAAATTTTGGTTTTAGATGAACCCACATCTGCTTTGGACGTTCTTATTCAAAATACCGTTATTGAACTTCTTTTGCGTTTACGTGAAGAGCTTAACCTGACATATGTTTTTATTTCCCATGATTTAAGTTTGATGAGAAATTTCTGTAACAGGGTCGCAATTATGTTTCGCGGTCAAATTTGCGAACAGGGTGAAACTCGAGAGATTTTTACAGACCCTCAGCATGCCTATACTAGAGCGTTGTTAAGCTCGATTCCAGTTATTTCCGAGCAAGAAGAACAGCAAAAACCAAAAGTCACAGATGCAGAAAGACAGGCTGTTCTTGCCTCGTCCACTGCCCTAAAATGAAAGAGGTAAAGATGTATCGAATTGGAATCGATGTTGGTGGAACCAATACAGACGCAGTGATTATGCAAGGTGATAAAATTTTAGCAGGAGTCAAATCGGCAACTACCTCCGATGTGATGTCTGGGGTCGTGGATAGCTTAAAAAAAGTCTTAGCAGAAACAGGTGTTAAAAATTCAACTGTGTCTGCAGTTATGATTGGTACGACCCATTTCACTAATGCGGTCGTTGAACGCCGCAGTCTTTCTTTGACCGCAGCTGTACGTCTTTGTCTACCCGCGGCACAATGCCTTCCCCCAATGGTAGATTGGCCAGACGACATAAAGCAGGCCGTTGGAGGGCATTATTGGATGGCTGATGGTGGTAACGAGTTTGATGGTCGCGAAATTTCATCACTAAATGACATTCAACTTACAAAGATTGCAGATGAGATCGATGCTCTTGGAATTGACACAGTGGCTCTTTGTTCAGTTTTTAGTCCAGTTAATGACAGTATGGAAAAAGAAGCTATGGCGATAATGAAAAAACGCCTACCTAAAGCTAACTTTACCCTATCAAGTGAAATTGGTCGTTTAGGAATACTAGAACGAGAAAACGCAGCAATCATGAACGCATCCCTCAGAAAACTTAGCTCTCATACTGTCGGTGCTTTTGGAAAAGCTTTGAAGTCTGTGGGTTTGAGCTGTCCTTATTACGTTACGCAAAATGATGGCACCTTAATGAGTGCCAAATTTGTTCAAGAATACCCAGTTTTAACCTTTGCTAGTGGCCCTACTAATTCTATGCGTGGGGCATCATTTCTTACAGGCGAAAAGAATGCCATTGTGATTGATGTGGGGGGTACATCTACAGATGTTGGGGCCCTCGTTAACGGTTTTCCAAGACCAGCTAGCACATCTGTTGATGTGGGCGGAGTGCGTACGAATTTTCGTATGCCCGATGTGTATTCAATTGCACTTGGTGGTGGCACAATTATTAATCCTGAGGACCCTATCAGTATAGGGCCACGCTCAGTAGGCTATCGCATCCATGAGGACGGTCTATTATTTGGTGGAGATATACTTACCGCAACAGATGTAGCCGTTGGGCTTGGCATTGCAGATATAGGTGACCCTGAACCAGCAAAAAAACTTGGCTCAGAGAGATTACAAATAATAAAGTCGAAGATTGATGAAATGATTGTGAATGCTGCTGAAAGAATGCGCGTATCATCGGATCGAATTCCAGTGTTAGCAGTTGGAGGAGGATCTATTTTAATCCCAGACACAGTCGGGGATCTTCCAGTTGTAAAACCAAATTATTTTGCTGTTGCTAATGCTGTTGGGGCTGCTATCGGCCAAATTAGTGGCGAAGTGGACAGAATATTCAGTTTAACAAGTATAAGCCGTGAAGAGGCACTCGAAACAGCTCGCAAGGAAGCAACAAAAAAAGCTATTGCTGCTGGTGCTAAACCAGACTCTATAGAAATACTTGATCAGGAAGACGTACCACTGGCTTATCTTCCCGGTAACGCAACGCGTATTCGACTAAAGGTCGTCGGTGATTTGAATGGATAAGTTGTTTGAAGTATTTGACACAGATCTTGATGCCATCGAAATTGGTGCTGCTATTCTTGGTACTGGTGGTGGTGGGAACCCTTATATTGGCAAGTTGCGTTGTAGGTTACAATTACAACAAGGACGCCGAATTAAAGTAATTCCGATAGACGAACTTCGAGATGATGCTTTGGTAGTATCACTAGGCGGTATCGGAGCACCTGTGGTTGGAGTCGAAAAGATAGAACAAGGCGAAGAATGTCTGAGGGCTGTGCATGCTCTTGAGGATGATCTCGGTTGTAAAGTCGACGCACTAATCTCATCTGAAATTGGTGGAGCTAATTCAATGGAACCGATGCTTACAGCTGCGCAGGCAGGTATACCAGTTGTGGATGGAGATGGGATGGGGCGTGCGTTTCCAGAAATGCAGATGTGCACATGGTCAATCTACGGGCATCGATCAACGCCTTCTGCTATGGCCGATGAAAAGGGCAATATTGTAATCATAAAAAATACAAGAAATGAAGTTTGGGTAGAGACACTTGCACGAGCTAACGTTGTTGCAATGGGAGCAGCAGCAGGCATTGCTATGGCCCCAATGAAAGGCAGTTATGTTAAAAAAGTAGCGATTAGAAGTACCATTACACAGGCACTTTCTTTAGGGAATTCGGTTTTGAAGGCTCAACGTGATAATACAGATCCAATAGCTGCGGTTTTAGCACATGAAGATGGGCGTTTGTTGATGACTGGAAAGATTATTGACCTGGAACGTCACCTCAAGGGCGGTTTTGCTGTTGGACATATATTTATTCAAGGTTTTGGTGATTTTTCTGGGGACAAGGGACAGATTGACATCCAAAACGAGTTTTTAGTTTTCCATCGCAATAATCAAGTGGAAATTTGTGTCCCTGATTTAATCGTGGTCCTTGATGTGGATACAGGGCTACCAATTACAACTGAGGTGCTGCGTTACGGTCAACGGATTGCCGTTTTAGCGTTGCCCTGCGATGATTTACTTCGGACTCCAGAAGCTTTGAAGGTAGTTGGACCCGCGGCTTTCGGATACCCAGAGGTTACATTTACACCAATGCCCAGTTCCAAGAATAAAGAGGGAAAGAGATGACTGTTTCTGAATTAAAATCAATAGAAATCAGTGATATGAAAAATATAGCGCTTGGCGGTTCATTTTTGGGAACAGGTGGAGGGGGCGACCCTTACATTGGACGACTAATGGCAGAGGAGGCTATCTCTAAAAATGGACCAGTACCAGTTCTTGACGTAGGAGATATCGAAGATGATGCTTTAATTATTCCTGTGGCAATGATGGGCGCGCCAACAGTGATGTTGGAAAAATTACCACGAGGTACTGAAGCTATCTCAGCTGTTGAAACCTTACAGAACTTCCTAGGGAAGAAAGCAACAGCCATATTTTGTTTGGAAGCTGGTGGTTTAAACTCAACCATTCCAATTGCTGTTGCCGCTACCACTCAATTACCAATAGTAGATGGCGATGGGATGGGTCGAGCGTTTCCAGAATTACAAATGGTGTCAATGACGATGGGTGGAATATCTGCGTGTCCCATGGCCATGGCTGATGAAAAAGGCAACTCGATAATTCTTAATACGGTCGACAACCTGTCTACAGAGAAATTTGCGCGTGTGATTACAGTCGAAATGGGTGGAGCGGGCCTTATTGCACTTTATCCAATGACTGGTGCTGAGGCAAAAAAAAGTATTCTACGCGGTTCACTTTCACTAATAAATTCGATCGGTAGCATTATACATTCAGAACAAGCTGCAAATCGTAACCCAGCTGATAGATTAGCCCATGATCTAAAAGGAATTCGTTTGTTTGAAGGACGTGTGCTTGATGTAGATCGTCGTACTGAGGGCGGATTTGCTCGAGGTAATTGTATTGTTCAAGGCCTAGGTGACTGTTCTGGCACACAAATTAAACTAGAGTTTCAGAATGAGTTTTTAATAGCTCAAACTCAAGATGGTATACCTAAAGCATTAACACCAGACTTGATCTGTCTGTTGGATTTGGAAACAGGGCAACCTATAACGACTGAACAAATAAGATATGGTTTTAGGGTTATAGTGTTCGGATTGCCATGCGATCCACTATGGAGGAGCAAACAGGGTCTAGAACTCGTTGGACCAAGATACTTTGGTTATGATTTTGATTATAAACCAATTGAACAGCTCAACGCAGTATTATAAATTTTTTATTAATTATTATGATGAACGGTTAGAATAATAAGAATGGAGAGGCTCATTGAGCGAAGTAAAAGAACAGGTTCTACAAATCGATGATATCGAAGCTATGGCTGTTGGCACATGGATTCTCGGAACAGGCGGAGGCGGATCGCCTTATCTGAACCTATTGAATATTCGTGAGTTGTACGCGGCTGGTCGTCGGGTAACGCTAAAAGATCCTATGACCTTGCCAGACGATGCTTTGGTTGCTGTCTTGTCCTCACAAGGGGCACCTCTAATTGGACAAGAACGCTTAGCTGATTCTGCCATGGCGCTAAAGCCCCTACGCATTATGGAAGAATATCTGGGCCGTAAATTTGATGCGCTCATGCCAGTCGAAATTGGTGGTGGAAATGGTTTGCACGCAATTATGGTTGCGGCTGCAACAGGACTTCCCGCTATTGACGCAGATGCGATGGGGCGGGCCTACCCTGAGGCACAGATGACTAGTTTTGCTGTTGCTAACCTGCAATGCTATCCCCTCGCCATCAGCGATATTCGGGACAATGAAGTAATCATTCACAAAGCACATAGCTGGAAATGGATGGAGCGGGCCAGTCGTAAGGTTTGTACTGAATTCGGTTCTCAGGCCTCAACCTGCAAGGCACCAAGATCAGGAAAAGAAGTTCGCGATCATGGAATTCTCTATACTTGTAACAAAGCAATCTCACTTGGCGAGGCGGTACTGAAAGCTCGTAAGAAACATACTAATCCAGTCGATGCAATTCTAGATGAATGCCAAGGAAGTCGAATATTTACCGGAAAGGTAACAGATGTTGAGCGGCGTACAACAGGTGGTTTTTTGCGTGGTCGCACAGTCCTAGAAGGCTTAGGAACGAATACTAAAGAAAAATTTAGTCTTGATTTTCAAAACGAATTTTCAGTTGGTTCACAAAATGGGGAAGCCATAGTTATGACACCTGATCTGATATGTGTCGTTGATAGTATCAGTGGCGAAGGTATTGGGACTGAGTCCATTCGCTATGGTCAACGGGTTGATGTTTTGGTTTTACCCGCGCCGGAGATCTTTCTCTCCCCCCGCGGACTAGAACTGGTAGGACCGCGCGCTTTTGGGTTTGATTTTGATTACCAATCTTATTTTAAGGATCAAAAATGAATCAACGTATTGGTATTGATGTTGGAGGCACTAATACAGACGCTGTACTCGTAGACGCGAACGGTGTCGTTGGTGCCATTAAATCACCTACAACAGTGGATGTCACCAGTGGTGTACGTGGGGCTCTTACGGAACTTATCAATAGTATTGGACCAAGTGCCAAGCAGGTAGATAGCGTCATGATCGGCACAACGCATTTTGTTAATGCTGTCGTCCAGCGTAAGGATTTGAACAAGATCGCGGCCTTACGTGTTACCTTACCCGGTTCTGCAAGCCTCCCACCGCTAGTAGACTGGCCAAAAGATCTGGCCAGGGTAGTCAATGGAGGTAGCTATTTTATTTCAGGTGGCAATGAATTTGATGGTCAACAGGTTGTGCCTCTTGATGAAGATGCTGTCGTTAAAGCGGCACAATCAATCCGAGACTCTGGCATTACATCAGTAGGTATTACAGCTTCTTTCTCACCACTTAGTTCAGCATGTGAGGATCGTGTCGCTGAAATTATTTCGCATGAATGTCCAGGAATTCGCATCACCTGCTCTCATGCGCTGGGCCGCATTGGATTACTGGAACGCGAAAATGCTACTTTACTAAATGCGTCTTTACTTGATTTAGCCACCAATACCACTGATGCCTTTCGCAAGGCACTTGATGACGTTGGAATTACCGCACCACTTTATATCACTCTTAATGATGGTACTGTCACCAGCTCTGAATTAGCTCGGAAATTTCCTGTTTACTGTTTTGCATCTGGCCCCACAAATTCTATGCGAGGTGCTGCTTTTCTATCGGGACTTCAGGACGCCATTGTTTGTGATGTTGGCGGTACAACTGCAGATATCGGTTGCCTGGTCAACGGCTTTCCTAGAGAAGCCAACAATGTAGTCGAGATTGGTGGTGTACGCACATTGTTCCGCATGCCTGATCTTATCAGTATTGGCATTGGCGGTGGCACCATGGTGCGCGAGAACCCTTTAGGCGTTGGGCCAGAAAGCGTTGGATTCCGACTCCTTGAAGAAGCTCGGGTTTTTGGTGGATCTCAATTAACTCTGACGGATGTTGCCGTAGCTAGTGGTTTGATGGATGTTGGTGATAAAACCCAAATTAGTGATCTTCCTGAAACTCTCTTCACAGCCGCTCTGGCGACAGCACACCAAAAAATCTCCCTGACTATTGACCAAATAAAAACAGACTCTCAAGATGTGCCAATGATTGCTGTCGGTGGTGGTGCCCCTTTGATCCCAGAAAAAATTCCAGGTATTTCTGAAGTTCATCGGGTTCCCTTTCACGGTGTAGCTAATGCCGTCGGTGCAGCAATTGCGCAGATTAGCGGTGAAGCTGATCAAGTATTTCAAGATTTCACGCGAGACGACGCTTTAGCAGCAGCGCTGGAAATAGCGATAGAAAATGCTGTCAAGTCTGGGGCAGATCGGCAATCAATTAAAATCATCGAAATGGAAGATCTACCGATTGCCTACTTACCTGGTCATGCCATTCGCGCCCGAGTCCGCGTCGTTGGCGATATTGCGGCGAAGCCAAAGGAATGTTAGTCTCTGGTTTCTAGTAATCTTAATTAGAGCTATGCCTACGCTCCATGATTCCTAAGGTTTTCAAGGTAATCATCAATGCAGAGACCGCGCAAAACGCGATTGCACCGATCATTGTAACAGCAGTGCCGTCAAAAAACAGTCCCGCAACTACGACCATCACGCCACCCGTTACAGTCTGCAACGTTCCACTAAGAGAGGCAGCTAGCCCAGCAATTTCACCATGGGGATCTAGTGCTACAACCATAGTGGTTGGAATAACAAGGCCAAGACATGCGTTTACAAAAAATAGCCCAACAATAATAACTGGCAAGGTTGCTAAATCAAATAAACTGACAGCTAGCAATGCTGCCGAAAACCCTGAAAATCCGATAACGGCCCATCGCATCACCGGCAGAATACCAAAATTCTCACCAAGTGGTCCAGCAACTTGCGAAGCAGCAACAAACCCAATTGCGTTAACTGCAAAGGCAAGGCTAAAGCCAGCTGGACTAAGTCCAAATTGTCCAGAATACACAAAGGCCGCACTGGCGATGAACACCATGAAGCTAGCAAAACCAAATCCACCGATAAACGTCAAACCCATGAAGACAGGGTCTCTAATCAAAGTATTACTACCCCTCACAAAATTGCGAAGATTAACTGGAACCCGTTCACTGGGTAAAGACGTTTCTGGCAAAGCAGTAACTGTAAGAATGAGGCTGAGTACAGCCGTCAGACAAAGTGTCCAAAAAATTAGACGCCAGTCTCCAATCACTATTAAGCCGCTCCCTACCAGCGGAGCCAGCATAGGCGAAACAGAAATCACAAGTATAACCATTGCCAATAACTTGGTCGCCTGCGTTCCGGTGTGCATGTCTCGGATTATTGCGCGTGGTACTACCATCAGCGCCGCACCCCCTGCCCCCTGTAATATCCGGAAAGCGATTAACCATCCAATTGTAGGGGCCAGCGCACAGCCAATGGAGGCCACTATAAAAATACCAATCCCCCCGTAGAGAGGGACTTTACGCCCAATTTGATCTGACCATAGACCATAGAAAAGCTGCGCCACGCCAAAAGATATAAAATAGGCTGTAAGTGTAAATTGAACAGATGAAACTTCTGCATCAAGAGCGGTTGCAATCAATGGCATCGCCGGCAAATACATATCAATTGCAAAGGGTCCAACTGCAGACAACAGCCCCAAAACTAGAGCTGCTCGTAACATGGTCATGTGGCTACTCCGTGGTAGTTGATTAAACAAAAAACACCATAAAGATAGCAACTATTAGAGCAATGATATTTATTGATACTAGTTTTCCCAATAAGTGTTCATTTATTTGGCTAAGTTCTAGTTATCTTTCAATATTCAACTAAATCACCAGTTACTGGCATAGTGTGTCTATCAACTTCATTATATTCTTGAAGCAGATGTCTTTGCTGATCTAACCAGTTTACTCCAGTTTTCATGCTTTCACTTATAGCATCATCATCCCTAATAACCACTCCTATCACTTCGTCTTTCGTTGTCATAAGGAGGTGAGTAGGTGGATTGGATATTGCTCTGTCTTTAGCATACGCTTTCATAGAAGCTAGAAATTCATCGAAACATTCCGGCTTTGGTTTAAACCGAATAATAGATAGTTTTTTCATCGTGTGTTCCTTTTGCTTTGTTAAATTATACCTGAGCAGACCATAACAACAGTTTATGAACTGTAACCCCTATATATCTTAATTAGAGGCTAGAAAGATTTGTCACCCCTTAAGATTATGAGTACTCTCTGTTGCATTCAATTCAAATAATACCTCATCAATGTATCTAACTCTAGTCAATCAAAATCAAAGGGTCTAGTGTGGTATTAGTTCCAGTAATAGAGTTTTTTGTTGTGATAAATTCAAAGATACGTCAGGCTAATACCTGTTAAACTTCTTACTATTCTTCGCACCATAATCGTTGCCTAAAAAACCACTTTGAAAGGTATCGCCATCGAATATAAATTTTACACTATGTAAATATCACTTATTTATTAAACATTATTTATAGGATCAATAAAATTGTCACTAATACAAATCTTTTTAATAAATATTGGGCACGGATTGGTTCACCTTTTAATGTTACTATTTCCAGTCGTCGCAGCACTTGCTGCAACATTTTTCGACGCTGACTATAGTACACTTATAATGCTTACAACTGGGAGTTGGGTAGCGTTTGGCTTGGGCGCCCTTCCAGCTGGCTGGTTAGCAGACCGCTGGAACAGGCATAGTATGATGAGTATTTTCTTTTTTGGGTCAGGTCTATCATGCTTCTTAATTGCGATTTCTCAAAATTATACTCAAATTGCGTTAGCATTATTCTTATTAGGGATATTTGCGTCTATTTATCACCCTGTTGGCATAGCTATGCTAGCTGAAGGAAAACCAGAAACAATGGGACGCCGTTTGGCTTTTAATGGAGTATGGGGAAACCTCGGTGTCGCCTTTTCAACTATTGTTGCTGCTGGCTTAGCCAATCTATTAGGTTGGCAAGCAGCATTTTATATACCCGGCCTAATCTCTTTCGCCAT
>ENA-OWPI01000731-OWPI01000731.1-marine-metagenome-genome-assembly--contig:-NODE-731-length-42306-cov-3.610694_pt1 | contig 42306 bp, 33 predicted proteins | sample MGYA00238138_ERZ651775 | MGnify/ENA primary metagenome ERZ651775 (study PRJEB26906, sample SAMN06265043) | marine metagenome | isolation source: Helgoland LTER site | place: Germany:Helgoland, sampling...
TGCTGTTTAAAGAAAAACTCAATCTTAAATTGGCGGCGGGCAATGGCTTTGCTGCGCATCAGGATGCGCCGGCATTTACCTCATTTGATCAGCACTATCACATCACTATGATGTTAAGCGTGGATGCGACGACGAAAGCTAACGGTTGTCTTGAGGTGGCCAGTGGTGCGCACCAGCAGGGACTGTTGGCGATGAATGCTGACTTGACCATGACCCAGGTGGCAATCGACCAATTAAGCTGGCAGTCTGTAGAAACCCAGCCGGGTGACCTGTTGTTATTTGATTCTTATCTGCCCCATCGATCGGCTATGAACGACACCGACCGCGCTCGTCGAGCGTTGTACATTACCTACAATCGACAGGGCGAGGGGGGCGATGTTCGTGATGCTTATTTTTCGGCCAAACGTGCAGCTTTTCCACCTGAAAATGAGCGTCAACCAGGAATGGTATATACCGGTGGCGTGTTTAATGTGGGCAACCCTGTGGATAAATAAGTGCTAGAGCGTTATGAACGATTGAACAATGATGTAAATTTATGTACGGCGTAACGAGGAAATTGTCATGACTACCCATCAAGAATTAGGCGGTATCACCGACGAAGAGTTGGTCAATCGAATGATTGCCAGTCACGATGATCGCTTCGATGAGGCTTTCTGGGATTATTTTTCCGACCAGGTCGTGCCACACTTGCCGTCGCACCCATCCATGGTAGATCTGGGTTGTGGGCCGGGGTTACTGTTGCGCGATTTGCGCGACCGAATTGACGGCGCGCGCCTGTGGGGCTTTGATGTTACTCAGGCTATGCTGGATTATGCGACAGATAAAGTAGTCTACGATGGGGCGGCGCCGCAGTACCAGTTGCTTGATGTTGCCCGTGACCCGGTGCCCCTGGCGGATGGCTCTGTAGATATGCTGTCGATGGTTGCGGTCTTACATGTTCTGAACGATCCGCTGGCAGCCTGTGAAGAAGTCTGTCGATTGCTCGCTGACGATGGCATATTCCTGCTTCAGGACTGGGTTCGAACACCGCTGCCTGTTTATCTGGAACGTATGGTGAATGCTGATCTGGCGGCCGAACAACAGCAGACAATGCGTCGCGCCATGCTAAGACTGTTTCCCGTGCATAACAAGTTCACCGTCGATGACTGGCTCTGGGTTTTGGCTGAGGGTGGTCTGAAGGTGCTCAATCACAAGCATTTGCGCAGCCCACATTTCAGCACGTTCGTGTGCCAGAAGGCTTAAGTTTATTATTGAAAAGCTCAAGTCAGGTCGTTAGACACTGGCGCCGGTGAGTTCGTCGTAACTTTTGTTTTTATTGTCTCGCAAGGCAGACACAACTGAGCTCAAGACGTTTTCGAATTCGGCACCGGTGTCAAGAATCTCACTGTTCTCGGCAATCAGCATTTGAATCAGCTGACCTTTAGTAAACTCGCCGACCTTCAGTCCATGACGGTTGGCGAAAATATACTTGTCGGCGGCGGCGATAACGGCGACGAGCCTGCAGGGTGTCAAAGTGCCTTCCATCACGGGTAACTTCAGCCAGGCATCCACTCGCAACGATTCTATGGCGTTTGTAGCCGCCAGGATTTTTTGCTGAGCCTTTTCTCGAAGTATCAAGGCCCGCTTTTGCTTCAACTCGGCGGTGTGCTTGTGCTGCTTCATCGCCGTCATGATTTCGTTTTTCCGGCGGTCGAGATATTCTCGAGTCACCAGCTTTTTATCTTGAGGTGTTTCCACCTTGGATTCTTTCTGCTTCTGTACCTGGACGCCCTGGACCACCGTGAGCAAGTGTTGCTTGATGACCTCCCAGGTGCTTGATTTTGGGCTCAGGGGCTTGAGCGTGCCTTCGGCGAGATATTGAGCAAACTCAGGGTAGCTCATGTGCAATACTTTGCGGCGATTATGGTTGGTAAACAGCAGACGCATCGTATCTTGCCAGTTCAGGATGAGTTTAATACGAGCGACTTTTTCATCAGGGTCACGCTTATCGTCGTGCAGATACCACTGGCCAGGTTGTATCTCACGAATATCGGCCAGGATACTTGCATCCAGCTGTTGCTGAGACAAGAGTGAGGATTGCTCGACCTTGATCAGTTCAAAGTCGCAGGCGCTTGATGGTGTGCCTTCACGAATGGCCTCGTGTTCCAGGGCGAGGTCTTCCAGGCAGGCTTCTACTGCCGAGGTATCGAAGTTCATTTTTTGGCAAAAAGCCTGGATGTGTCCTGCCAAGCTTTCCATCAGAGTCGCCTGGCGGGCGGTGTCCGGTTGAACCTGAATGGACCAAATCAGCGCCTCGGTTAACTTGGTCACCTTCTGCCAAGCAGGAGACTCTTCACCATAGGCGCTCAAGACTTGTTGGAGGAATTCGTACCAGGAGCCCTGCAGAACAAAAATCATGAATAGAGGCAACTTTTTACCCGCCATCTGCTGATTGAGCAATTCTGCTGAGTAATACTTGGCCTTTTGTCGACTCAGGACCTTCATCTCAACATCGAGTAGGCGGGCTTCCATCTTCTTGAAGATCGGCTTGTCTTTGGAGAACATCAGGTCCAGTTCTGACTGACAGTCTTCCAGCGACATTCGGCTGCTCACCATGGCCCGGACCATGAGCTCGATCTTGTCCATGAACTGCTCGCCCAGTATGCCGAGATCCTCGCTCCAACCGAGACCTTCATTAATCAGCGTATTCATTAAGTTGAGGATAGGCTGTGGTTCGAAGATGGATTGCACGCCTTGGCGTAGGGCCATAACCGCAATATAAGGGGTCAAGTTGCGAATAAAAGCTTCAATCTTGAAGTCCAGGTCAGTCTGCCGCAGGATCTGGGTCACGCAGTCATCGATATAGGCCAATGTCGCGCGATCCTCTTGGCTGAGGATGACGTCACTATGATACTTCCCGATCTGAACGAGGACGGGGTCAACATGCTCAGCAGCGGAAAGGGCCGGTAAATTTTCCAATAACTCCACAAGTTCAGCCCGGGGCAGGGTAGCACTGGTGGGCTTATGGGGTGCGTAAAATCCCAGCAATGCCGAAGCAATCTTCTCTGGGGTAAGTCTTTGAACCAAGTCATGCATGATAATTGTGTGCTCTTAGAAAGCGAACCGCACGTGAACTGTGAAGTTCTTGGCTAACCGTGCAAGCCGCGTATCGACACTGATGGATGCTAACAAAATCATGGTGTAACTTTGTGAGGCCCGTCACAAGTCAGCAAACCATTAACGGTCAGTTTGTGCTGACCGATGGTTTCATTAACGAAATTTTGGTGAAAATGCGGCGAAGCTGTGGTGTTGTCCTTGAGGAATGCTGCTGTCCGCTGAAAATATCCATTTATTTCAATGAGATAGAGTTTGGCACAATATCTGCTGTTAGAAACTCTGAGCAGGTATTTTTAGGCGATCTTTACCGAACTAAAATGCCTGGATGGCGTCAAAGGCCTGACTACCGAGCCATACCCGCACCATTTGACAGCCCATCGACGCCCGCAAGGGTAAGGTGGCAAGTGAAATTCAAGGACAGTGAATGCGTCATCAGCAAGACAAGAAACCACCATTGAGCCGACCCGTTAAGGTGGTCTATGTGGCGCTCGCACTGATTTGTCTCTTGATCGGTATCGCGGGCCTACTGTTACCAGTGATTCCCGGCCTGTTGTTTTTGGTGGCGGCGCTGTATTTGGTCGGTAAAGTGTCTGTGCGAGTTAAAACTTGGAGTGAATCCCGGCCGATGTTAGGCGGCCTGCATGCGCGTCTTCATAAACTGGAACAGGTGAGTCTGGGTGAGCGGTTGAAAGTATTGGGTCTCACCATTGCCGAGTTGGCGCTGCTGTCCATCGCTGAGTCTGTGCGGCTGGCACGGTTATTGATGGCCCGTATCACCGAGCTATTCCGATGATTTTTCCGGGCTCAAACCGGCACCTGCGTATGATCAGGTTATGATTAGGCGCTAGCCGATCACGGTGGCAGCTACGCACCGTGATGCCTGGCATAGGACTTGGCAGGTTATACGGAGTCTGCTTTCGGTTCCGCCAGACGCCGCAGGTTCTCGGTGTGATCAGCACGATTGATCTGATAGAGACTCAATGTAGCCAGCGCAAAGAAGTAAAATATTAGCAAAATAGGGACATACAGATATGCCAGATCTAATAGGGTTTCGGCGGGTATTTCACCGGGTTTTGCCTGCGTAGGAAACTGGATGTAGGCGAGAATCTGGCCGGCCACCACCACCCCCAGGCCATTAACGGCTTTTTGGGCAAAGCTGTTAGCGGCGAAAAAAATTCCTTCTGAACGTCGTCCGGTTCGGATTTCACTGTCTTCCACCACATCGGCGATCATGGCTGCGATCAGCGAGGCTGAGACAATAATCAGTGTTACCTCAACGGCGTTGAATACCACCAGAGTCCAGAACAACAAATCAGTACCATTTTCTGGGAACCAGCCCAGGATGCGCAAAATAAAGGGCATCGGTGCCATGGCGAAGGCCACACCAGTAATCACCATCGCGCCGTGCTTTTTACCCAGTCGCCGGGAAATACTTGGCGCGATCATCAGGGCCAGAAAAGCAGAGAGGAAATATGGCAGATTCATATAGCCGATTTCAGTGCTGGTAAATTCCCAAAAATGCCGCGAAAAGTAGATGCTCAATGAGGTGGATACGCCAGCGGCCACGGCACTGAGTAAAGCCGTAACAAACAACGCAAAGAACGATCGATTGGACAGGGTTTCTTTCAGCTCACCCAAGGTGCGATTGAAGTTGAAAGCCTGTTTTGGCGGAGGCTTGCGTAAGTTGGGAATATGTTTGTGAGTCCCGACAGAGGACACATAAATCGATAGGAAAATAATGCAGGAAGCCGCCAGGCCATAATTGTGCCAGCCCTCAACATATTCCAAGCCGCCCTTATCCTCTGGCAAAAAGACCAGATAGTTCAAAACGGCCATGGTCAAGCCACCCCACCAGCCGAAGAAGAAGCGGAAGCTCATCATCTCAGTTCGCTCATCGTAGTCGTCAGTCAGTTCGGCAACGAGGGCAGTAGCAGGGATCTCATAAAAGGTAATCAAGGTGCGTATTAATACAGCGATGCAAACGAAGTAAAGAAACAGGGCGCCTTGATCCCAGGCCGGTGGTGACCACAGGAAGTAATAAGCGACAGCGACGGGTAAGCCCGCGGCGTACATAAATGGGTGACGTCTGCCCCACGGCGAATGAAAGTTGTCTGAGATGAAGCCTACCAGCGGGTCTGACACGGCATCGAAGATCAGCGCGATAAGTATGCCAATGGATACCAGGTCAGCCCGAAGGCCGATGACCTGGCTGTAGTAAAACAACAGCAGGTAGTTAAAACCGTTGCTCTTCGCGCCATTGGCGACGGCGCCAAAGCCGTAATAGAGCTTGGTTGAAAAATCTACTCGTCGTGGACTGATAGGAGCTGTCATGGTGCCGACTCGACATGATTAAATTGACGAAGAGCGCAATCTAGCATTAGTCAGCGACAATTGCATCGTCGTTAGGCAGGCTTTAAGGAGCAGGCTATGTCTGAGGAGTAGGAAGCCGTTAGCAGTGACGACTCGGGTTCGGCATCAGTTAACAACCCTAATTGCGAAAATTGTCGGCGTGAGAAGGCTCCTGCAGGATCGCTACAAAATATCTATAGCAAGAGCCTGCAGGAACTTATCAACAATACCTTGCGGTTAGTGCCTTGCCGGCAGTCGCGCCAATTGTTGGATGCCGCTTTTTAAAGGGCGTCAACATATTCCACTTGTGGGCGACCTGCCATGCAGGGGCCCATTTTTGCGCCAATTGTCTTGAAGTGGTCTGAGGCGCCGTGGGCATCGAGGGCGGCCTGGTCAACATATTGCTCAAGCACGACGTATTCATTTTCGTCGGTCCTGGACTTGTGCAACGCGTAGAAATTGTTGCCGGGCTCGTTGTTGGCCACGGCAGCTTGAAGTTCGGCAAATATGCCTTCGAACTCGCTATTTTTACCGGGTTGGATCGCTAGCTTGGCAATGACACCTATGGCCATGTTTTTTCCCCTTTTTTGGAGTTAGTGTTGAAGTGATGGGTTGGTTGTTATCAATCATACGGCGAATGGCTGTGTGAATCTCGCCCATACCAACAGTATTGTTGAGTGCGCTAGTGGCAGAGTCAACCTAAAATGGCTGGTTTGGAACCTGGATCAGAGCTTATCATAGACGCCAGTGATGCAGCTCGAATGAACTAACGACTGAGGCAGACCCAAGATGAATTTTCCGACCGCCCGCATGGTCCCCGTGAATGGTATTGATCTGGCTGTGTATGAGGCCGGCCATGGTGGCATTCCTATCGTGCTGGCCCATGGCTGGCCCGAGTTGGCCTATAGCTGGCGCTATCAGATGCCGGCGCTGGTGGCGCAAGGCTACCATGTTATAGCGCCAGACCAGCGTGGCTATGGCTTATCGACCAAGCCTGCCGAAGTTGAAGCCTATGATATTCATCATTTGACCGGCGATCATGTGGCCTTGTTAGATGCGCTGGATATCGAACGGGCGATCTATGTGGGCCATGACTGGGGTGCGATTGTGGTCTGGCATCACGCGTTGTTGCATCCCGAACGGGTCCTTGGGGTCGCGAACCTGTCAGTGCCCTTTTGGCCGCGAGAGCCTGCGGACCCGATTGCCTTCTGGGAGAAAATGTTGGGCCCAGATTTTTATATTGTTCACTTTAATCGTCAGCCTGGCGTGGCGGCCGCCGCTTTTGACCGTCACCCAGAACAGTTTCTGCGGAATATGTACCGAACCAAACAGTGGCTGAGCGCCTCAGCGAATGCCGGTGAGCCTAATGGCCACTCGATTATTCGACTTGCTGACGAGGCGGTGGAGACCGGTGAGCCGCTGCTGAGTGAGGCTGATCTTGCTGTCTTCGTGGCTGCCTTCAAGCAGGGTGGGTTCGCGGCGCCTTGCCATTGGTATCAAAACTTTACCCGTAACTGGGCGACCACAGAGCAAGTTGAGCAGCGCGTGAGGCAACCTGCGCTCATGATTTATGGTCAGTACGATATGGTTCGCCAGGCCGATATGAGTGCTTACGTGCCTGATCTTGAGGTGCATACCTTGCCTTGTGGGCACTGGATTCAGCAGGAGCAGCCCGAGGCGACTAATCGTCTTCTGCTTGATTGGCTGGAAAGACGTATGCGGCCGCTGGTCTAGGGCCATTAGACTGGCTGAGTCGAAAGGGCTCCAGCAATGATTCCAGGCCGTTAATCTTGATTTCGAGGGTGAGTTGCATCAGATCCCCGAGCTGGCCTTTCGGGAAGCCCCGGTCTACAAACCACAGCAGATAGGCCTCCGGCAGATCAATCAGCAGTTGTCCCTGGTATTTGCCGAAAGGCATGGAGACCTGAGCAATTTTTACTAAATCGTCTTTTTCAAACATGTACAATAGCGACCTTTCTATAGCCAGCCGAGTGTAAGAACTTACCATGCCAAAAGCCAGTGAACTCAAACGGGGTGACGTCATTGATATCGACGGTGTTCCTCATATCGTCAAGCAATTCGACGCTAAAAGTCCCTCTTCACGGGGCGCTTCGACCCTGTATAAAGTCCGTCTGTATAACCTGATTACTCGGCAGAAGCGCGATGAATCCTATAAAGGCGACATGATGTTGGCACAGGCGGATTGTCAGCGCGTCACCGTTCAGTTTTCCTATATCGATGATGGCAATTACATGTTTATGAATACCGAGGACTATTCCCAATATGGTCTGAATAAGGAAGAGCTGGAGGGTCAGCTGGAATACCTGATCGATGGCCTTGAGGGCATTACCGCTTTGCTGGTTCAGGATCGGATTGTGGCGATTGACCTGCCCCAGTCAGTGGTGATGACCATTACCGAAACGTCCCCGTCTATCAAAGGTGGTTCGGCCAGTGCCCGCACCAAGCCGGCGATCATGGCGACGGGACTGGTTGTACAGGTACCGGAATATGTTGAGCAGGGTGAAGCTATCAAGATCAACTCGACGAATGCCAAATTCATGTCGCGAGCCTAGCCCCGTCAATGCTCACGAACCTCGACATTCCTGACAGTGAGATCGAGCTTAGCGCGATCCGAGCGTCTGGGCCCGGTGGTCAGAACGTCAATAAGGTCTCGACGGCGATTCATTTGCGCTTTGATATCAGCCACTCGAGCCTGCCAGAGTCAGTCAAGGCGGGTCTGCTGGCACTCCGTGATCGGCGGATTTCCAGTGATGGTGTGTTAGTGATTAAAGCTCAACGAACCCGAAGCCAGGACAAGAACCGCCAAGACGCCCTGACGCGTTTGGATGAGCTACTGGCAAAGGCGCAATTCAGGCACAAAACTCGTCGAGCCAGCAAGCCCACACGGTCCTCTGTGCGTAAACGCCTGGATACCAAGACCCAACATGGCAAGAAGAAGGTGCAGCGGAAACATATCCCCGACGACTAGGTGCCGCGAGTGATGGCCCAGGCGGTTTGGTTGATCATGGGCGATGTCCGGTGTTAGCTATATCTGGACTCCGTCACTCGGTCTTTGTCGCCGGCCTCGACCCGACGCAGGGATGCTTCAAGGTCCCCAAGATAGGTGTCAGTGATGCTTAAATGAAAGGGCGACAGCATCAGGTGCAGGGCCTTGGGCGCGGTTGCCAGACTGGTGAACCAGCCCCGTTTGAACATCTGTTTGTAGATGGCAAAAATATCCTCGCGCGGGTGCGCCAGAGCGACAATCCCTAATTGGGGTTTGCCTAATATCTCGAAGCCCAGGGCCGTGGCGCCCTGTTCGATGATAGCCCGTGCATCCGTCACCTGTTGTTGTTTCGCTCGATATCCCTCGACACCCAGGTAGTTCATAACGGCCCATGCGGCAGAGATAGCGCCTCCCGGGCGAGTGCCCGCCAGCGTCGGTGTGATCATCCGCCCGCCGGGCCAGTCTTCGCAGTCAAACTGCATATAGGTCTTCAGGCTGTTGTCGCTGAAGAGAATCGTGGAGGCGCCTTTCGCACAGTAGCCATATTTGTGCAGGTCCGCAGAAATGGATTTGACCCCGGCAACTTCAAAATCAAAGGGCGGGATATCTGCACCGTTCATGCGCGCGAAGGGCGCGATATAGCCACCGACGCAAGCATCAACGTGCAACCAGACGTCGCGCCGACAGGCAATCTCGCCGAGCTGTTCGATAGGGTCGATCAGACCATAGGGAAAGTTCGGCGCCGATCCGACTAACATGATGGTGTTGGCATCAAGGGCTTTTTCCATGGCATCGCAGTCGGCCAACAGATCGCTGGTGCAGGGAATGCGCCGAATCTCAAGGTCCATCAGGTGTGCGGCTTTATCAAAGGCCGGGTGGGCAGACCAGGGTAACACCAGATTCAAGCGCGACGTTGTAGAGGTGTTAGCGCGAAAATAATCGCGCGCGGTTTTAACCGCCATGGTGATAGAGTCAGTGCCGCCTGAGGTCATGCTGCCACCAGCCGCTGGTGAACCGTGCAGCAAGGACAGGCCCATGCCAATGACTTCTGCTTCCATCTGTTTCAAGGAAGGGAAGGCCGCGGGTCCCAGGCCATTTTCCGACATATACAGGGTGTACGCGTCTTTCTGTACCTGGGCCACATCTTCGCCGGCGTTGAAGACATATACGGCGGTCTTACCCTCGCGCCACTTGGCGTCGCCCTGGCCGCGGGCGAGCATTTCGTCTTGCAATTCGTGCCAGGAGCGTCCCTGGGTCGGCATGGATTTAAGCATAGTGAGACTCCATAGAAATTGGCGGACTGGCTTATCATACCTAATTGGCTGTAGTTTTGGTCACCGTATTGGTGTGGTATCGTAAAGCTGAGCAGCGCCAACAGGCCGGTAGGCGGGCTATAAATCAGGGCTTTCGAATCAGGGCTTTCGAATCAGGGCCTTCTAATCAGGGTTTTCGAACCAGCGCTTTCGAATCAGCGCTTTCGAATAAGAGTGTTTAAATAAGCGCGTTCAAATAAGCGCGTTCAATTAAGCGCCTCGAACAAATAAGCGCTTCGAAATCAAAACTCAGGAATAACAGTATGCTGCGTCCAGAATCCATCGCGCTAAATTTGTCGCCGTTACCGCGGCAACCGGCGGCCACACCTTGGCCTACGGGTCGCTGGTCGCGAAATCAGCCTGTTGTCTCAGATGCGGATCAATTACGGCAATACTGTGACGAAATTTTCCAGTTGAACGAGGCCCAAGGGGTGACTTACGCGCTGCAAATCATCAGTCAAGGTGAGCTGGTCTTGGATCGCTATGATGCTGGTGCCAGTGCCGCCTATTTGCAATATTCCTGGTCCATGGCGAAAAGTATCACGCATGCGCTGGTGGGCATTTTGGTTAAGCAGGGAAAGCTGGATATTTATGCACCGGCTGCAGTACCAGAGTGGCAGGATGATGCACGTCGAGATATTACCCTGGATCAACTGTTGCGTATGTCTAGCGGCCTAGAGTTTCAGGAAGATTATATTGATAGTGGCTCTGACGTCATTGCGATGTTGCAGTTTGATGGCCGCCACGATGTGGGTGCCTTTGCTGCTAATAAACCGCTGATCCATGGGCCGGGGAGTGTCTGGTCCTACGCTTCAGGCACCACCAATATTATCTGTCGTATTCTCAAAGACACCGTCGAAGGGGGTGCATCGGGAATGTTGCGATTTATGAATGATGAATTGTTCGAGCCTTTGGGCATTCGTAGTGCAACCCCAAAATTCGATACCTCGGGCACCTTTATCGGTTCGTCCTATCTGTTCGCGACACCACAGGATTTTGCTCGGTTTGGTTTGTTGTATCTGCGGGATGGCGTCTGGGATGGACAGCAAATACTGCCAGCGGGCTGGGTTGACTATGCGCGCACGCCGACTTACCAAAGTGACACGGAAGCCTATGGTGCTCAGTGGTGGCTAAGTCCAGACCACCCCGATTGGTTTTATTGCGGTGGCTATGACGGCCAGCGTATTTTGTGTGTACCGCAGAAAGACCTGGTGATTGTTCGCTGCGGCAGAACGCCTGTTGCTGAGGTCGACTATATCTGGGAGCGGATAGCCGCCATCGTTAGCTTGTTTTAAGCCCTGCTGTCGCCAGTCTGCGGCTGCTGCAAGTGAACGCTTCTGTAAGTCAAAGTAGCCGCAAATCAAAGCTTCGGCACCTCAAATTGAGTCATCGTGTCTTGCGCGCAAGGGTTCAAATGGCAGCCGCTGGCTGGGGACGACAAACCCTCAGGCTTGGCGTCGTTGGCAGCAGTCAAGTCGAACCAGACCCAGTGGGGTCTGGTTCGCTTGCTCCCTGAAGGACTCGCAGGTCAAGCCGGATGGCCAGCGCCCGATTATTGCCCCAGGAAATTACCAGCACGCTTTTCTGATACGGCTTTCACGCCCTCGCGATGGTCGCTAGTCCGCTGCAGCCAATACTGTTCGCGGCTCTCAATATCTGTGATGGCCTTGACTGCGTCAGCGAGTCCGGGCCGCAGTTGTTCTCGTACCGAGATCAGTGCCAGGGGGGCGTTCTCGGCGATTTCCTGAGCCAGCTCAATGGCCACTTCGCGGACTCGGTCGTTGTCCGTAAAGATATCTGCCAAACCCCAGTCGTATGCGGTTTGGCCATCGATGCGGCGGCCCGTCATAAACAGTAAGTTGGCCTTCTGTACGCCGATAATGCGGGGCAGGGTATGGGTCAGGCCAAATCCGGGGGTAAAGCCGAGTTTAACGAAATTGGCCGTCATCCGTGTATTGGAACAAGCGACTCGAAAGTCAGCCATGACGGCCAGGCCGAAGCCTCCACCGACCGCTGCACCCTGGACCGCGGCAATCACCGGAGTCTTGCAGCGAAACAACCGCACGGCCTCACCGTACAATGGGTTTGTTTCCCCTTCGCCATGACTGGACACCGAGTCTTTACGTGCACCAGAGGTAAAGTTCGCGCCAGCACAGAAGTGTTTGCCTTCAGAACACAGCACAATAGCCCGGCATTCCGGATTATTGTCCAGGTCTTCAAAACAGTCAGCCAGGTCCTTAATGAGATCCTGGTCAAAAAAGTTGTTAGGCCCGCGCTGGATTTCGCAAATTGCGACAAATCCGCCGGGCAGAGTGACACTGACGTCGCCATACTGTTGTTGCATAATTGCCTCGTTGCTCTTTGAGTGTTGGCTGGAGTTGAATGTTTGCTGGCATTGAATGATGTGATGGGCTTTGATTCCATCGGATTATTTGCCAATAAGCTGACTATACCTAAATTTCAGCCCTTGGCACGCGATCCGGGCAAAAAAAGGGTGGCCTGGGCCACCCTGTGTTATTCACCGCTGTCAGCACGCTCTGGCATCAGCCTGTTCTCGCGCTGCGAAGTGATTACACACGGCGTTGCGGAGTTTTATACCTCAGCTCAGCGCTAAAACTCTCTTGGTGTCGGTTGTGGTCCTTTCGGCCACTTTTCGTACTGGGCCATGACCGTCTTGCCGAGCTCTTCCACGTCCCATGGACCTTCCTTGTTGTCTTTGCTGGCGAGGCTATGGGCTTGCCATGACAGCAGCGTCACATTGTTACCCTGGGCGAGGAAAGTCCGGCCGGTGACCTCTTTGGCGTCATCGGAGCCCAACCAGGCGACGATGGGCGATACTTTGTCTGGTGACAACAGTTCTTCCATACCTTGTCCCTGCGGGAAGATGTCCTCTGTTAGGCGAGACCAGGCTGCGGGAGCAAGAATATTCACGCGAATGCCGTACTTCAGGCCTTCCTGGAACAGGCAGCGGGCAAACCCGGCAATGCCTGCCTTGGCGGCGCCGTAGTTAGTCTGGCCGAAGTTACCAATCAAGCCCGACGTGGAGCTGGTGACCACGATACTGCCGCCGTGACCCTGCTCAATCATCTGATCATAGGCGGCTTTCACGGTGAGATAGGTGCCGCGCAGATGGACATCGACGACGATATCCCACATTTCATTAGTCATGTTCTTGAAGGACTTGTCACGAAGAATGCCAGCGTTGGCAATCATGAAGTCGATCTTGCCGAACTCATCGACAGCCCGCTGGATCATGGCTTTGGCATCGGCTTCTTTTGCCACGTTGCCATAGTCGGCGACAGCCTTGCCGCCGGCTGCAATTATTTTGTCGACGACCTGATCGGCCATATTGGCATTTGCGCCGCTTCCATCTCGCGCCCCACCCAGATCGTTAACCACAACACTGGCGCCCTCTTTGGCCAAGAGCAGGGCATGAGTTTCCCCAAGACCGCCACCAGCGCCTGTAACTACAACGACTTTTCCGTCTAGCATTCCCATAATGGTACTCCTTAGTTCTTAAATTGACCGGTCATTGGCGCCGTTCTGACAGCGGGCCAGAAAACAGGCCAAAGTAAATCATATTGGTTCGAGATATACAAAAATCGCTGCTGGACTCGCTCAAACAGAGGCTGGGGGTTCGTCTGTGGGTTTTGCAAGGGCGCGACTTTGTCGGTCAGACGCCACTTTGCAGCGAAGGTGTCGATCCAGCGGTTAATCGAACTGGTAGTGGGTGCCTTCTTGCGCCCAGGAGTGAAATCCGGCCTGCAGGGCCTCGTCCTCGAAGTCACGCCAGTTATCGCCATAGTGCATGAGAATGGTTTTGGCTCGAATAGCCGCGGGCAGTGTCATCAGCTCTGCCAGTGAGGCATGGATTCCACCGGTAAATAATTGGCAATCATGGAAGATCACCTCGAAGTCGTAGGTCGCATCAAGACCGCAGACCAGGTCTGGATCGAAGCGCGTGTCAGAGGTGAACAAGATCCGTTGATCTACAATCAGGCCGCAGCTCCAGAATGAGTCTTCCCAGGAGCGAGCGCTGTCTGGGTAGTGCATGGTTCTGGGCATTCTGACATTAAGACCGCCCACATTGGCATCCCAGGTCTCTCTTGGATGGTCATCGAGCAGGGTCGGGCGAATGCAATGCCAAAGATCCGTGAAGGTCAATGGTATGGCTTCTGACATCTCTGATCCGCCCCGTAAAGACTGCTCCCAGAGAATTTTTTGATAGGTCTCGTTGATGATCATTGACGGTTTCTGGCCCGTCACGTAGCGGCCACAAAGCTGAACTTCTTCAAGCCCACCCACATGATCTGCATGGCTGTGGGTGATTAGAAAATTTTTAATTTGACTAATGGGTAGGTTGTATTGATGTAGGGCCTGGGACAAGCGTGTGCCGCAATCGATCATCAGATGATCATCGCCTTTGACGAGTAAAATGTTGTTCTGGTTTAAGGATCTCGCAAAGGCCGAACCTGCTCCGATGGTCATCAGCGACAGCGTGCCGTCGTTTGTTAACGCGGAGCTTAGGTCGTCGAATTGTGTTATCTTCATGTCATGTCACCGGCACAGGAAACTATAAGGTTAAGATTACTGCGCCAATGAATCAATAGAGAAATAGTGAGATTGTTTGTGGGTTGCGGTCTATGGGCGGATTGACACGCTGAGTTGGTGTCTGCTGATGGCCTAGATGTTGGCGTGATTAAGGCAGGGTTGGGTCTCGATAATTGTTTAAGCGTGGAACAAAGTTTTGTCGAATCAAGCTAAACGCTGGTAGACATTAAGGGCTTTTGCTTCGGGTTTTGTGCCCTGGGTTTCGAAGTTTGTTTTTCGAGTTCTACGTTGTAACTCTGTGTTTCAAACCTGTGTTTCAAGCCTGTGTTGCAAATCCTGCGTTTCAAGCGTTGGTTTTAAAATTTTGTCTGTCAAGTCCGGTGTTTCAAGTTTCACGGTTCAACTGTTGGTGTGATGTTTCAAAGGATTTGATAATACCGTTTATAATGGATGTTTTGCATGAGCGAATTTAATGACTTTCTTTAACTATGTTTGATTATATTGTGGTTGGTGCGGGTTCTGCGGGATGCGTTGTTGCCCGTCGACTGTGCGAGGCGGGCTACAAGGTTCAGTTGCTGGAAGCGGGCCCCGCAGATTACAGTCTGGACTATCGGTTGCATATGCCAGCGGCGCTCAGTCACGTGTTAGCCAACGATACCTATAATTGGTTTTACCATTCTGAGCCAGAGCCTCACCTGAATGGTCGGCGGCTTTACTGTCCGCGGGGGCGAACCTTGGGTGGCTCATCGTCTATTAATGGCATGATTTATGTGCGCGGCAATCCTGGTGACTTCGACCGATGGGCGGCATTGACCGGTTTTGCTGAGTGGGACTATGAGCACTGCCTGCCATTTTTTAAGCGCTCAGAGACCACCACTAACGGTGTGGATCAATACCGTGGCCGCGAGGGACCCCTGCGGGTGACTCGCGGAGAAATGAACAACCCCTTATTTGAAACGTTTCTCTCGGCTACCGAAGAAGCGGGTCATGTGCGGCGCGATGACCTCAATGGCGCCGAGCAGGAAGGTTTTGGTTCTTTTGATCGAACGATCTATAACGGACGTCGATTCAGCGCCGCCAAGGCGTATTTGACCCCGGTAAAGCAGCACCCCAATTTGCACATTGAAACGGGGTGTCAGGTGTTAGCTCTTGCCAGTGAGCAAGGCCGAATCACGGAGGTGAAATACCTGCGGGGTAAACAACAATGTTGCTCTAGTGCCGCGCGCGAGGTCATTGTCTGCGCCGGGGCGATCAATTCTCCGAAGTTGTTGTTGCAGTCTGGTATCGGGCCTGCCGATGAGTTGGCGGCATTGTCGATTCCATTGGTGAAACACCTGCCCGGTGTGGGTAAGAACCTGCAGGATCACTTGGAGGTGTATGTGCAGCAAGCTTGTACGCAACCGGTGTCCATCTATCCGGCGTTGAAGTGGTACAACCAGATTCCCATCGGCATTAACTGGTACCTGTTCAAGCGTGGGCCAGGCGCCACTAACCACTTCGAGGCGGGAGGGTTTATTCGCAGCAGTACGGCGGTTGATTATCCCGACGTTCAGTTTCATTTTTTACCCGTTGCCATGCGGTATGACGGCGCGCAGTCCGCGGGAACCCATGGTTACCAAGCACACGTTGGTCCCATGAAGCCCACCAGTCGTGGGTCAGTGACTCTCGCCTCTAAAGATCCGTTAGCACCGCCTATTATTCGATTCAACTATGCCGATACCGAACACGACCGGGCAGTGATGCGGGCGGCGATCCGCAGTGCCCGTGATATTTTCTCCCAGCCAGCGTTTGATGATTACCGAGGTGATGAACTAGCCCCGGGTGCGGCCCTGCAATCGGATCAAGATCTGGATGACTTTGTGCGTGATCATGGCGAAAGTGCCTATCATCCTAGCTGCAGCTGTAAGATGGGGCAGGACGAAGCGTCGGTGGTGGACGCTCGAGGGCGAGTCTATGGTTTTGACAATCTGCGGATCATTGATGCCTCCATCATGCCGGAAATCACCAATGGTAATCTCAATGCACCGGTGATTATGCTTGCGGAAAAACTCTCTGCGGCTATTTTGCAGGACGCCCAGTGATGGCCTGTTGATTGAGGTGCGGATAATCGTTCAAAACGGGCAACGCAGTGCATGTTTGTCCTGAGAAATGCTCGCGGTAGCTCAGCGTCGTGTTCGACGTCGTGGTCGACAGTGTTGAATGTAGACAGTGTTAAGATTAGACAGTGTTGAGCATAGACAGTGGTGAGCATAGACAGTGTTGGGCTTAGATAATGCGCTGTTGAACCTTCCCGGTTCGCTGATATTAATTGTCGTCTATTTTAAAAGGCAGGTCGGACCATTCCAGGCCGGACCATTCCCGGTCGGACCATTCCAGGCCGGACCATTCCCGGTCGGACCATTCCCGGCCGGACCCTGTTCCTGTATGATTGCCGGCTTCGCGTTGATGTGAATTCTGCTATGCCTCGAGTGTGTTTTGTGATCGGTCTGAGTGTTCTCAGTGCCTTGGGTTTTTTTTGTGCTTTGGCGAATGCTGCCGAAAGCGATAAGGCGACAACACTCACGGACCCTGTAAGTACTGGGGCAGGGATGGTGGATAAACTGCTGAAGCGGGTGGGTGAAGACTCGGCAACTTGGTCTTTGGGTGCGGGTGTGGCGGCGGGTGCCTATCCCCATTATCCTGGTTCAAGACAAAGTGAAACAGTGATAGCCCCATTTCCTTACGCGGAATATCACAGTGATCGGATCGATCTCGACCGCGATGGGTTCGCAGCCAAGTTATTTCAATCAGAGCGCTTCACGCTGGACCTGAGTGTCAATGGTGCGCTGCCGGTCAGCGCCAATAAAAATGACCTGCGGTCCGGTATGGACGACCTGGAGCTTATGATCGAGCTAGGTCCCCAGCTCGAGATTACGCTGGCCAGCTGGTCGCACTCGATTTTACGGTTTGATATCCCGGTGCGGGCGAATTTCGAATTGACCACGAGTCATGCGCCAAAGTCTGTCGGCTGGAGTTCGGATCCGCGCATTCACTTTGAGCAGAACTATGCGAATTGGGAGTGGGAGATCGATGTGGGCGCTCTATGGGGCAGCCAGTCCTACCAAGAAGTGTTTTACACCGTGGCGGCCAAGGATGTCACCGCAACTCGGCCGTTGTATCAGGCTAAATCAGGCTTGCTGGGTTGGCGGTTGTCGGCGACCGTCGAGCGACGGATAGGTGACTGGATAGTGCTCGGCTACCTGCGCCAGATGGATCTAGGGCAAGCGGCAAACCAAGGCAGCCCGTTGCTGGGACAGAACAGCTATCTTGCCGGTGGCGCCGCGGTGATCTATATGTTCAAGTCGAGATAAGGGGGCCGTTAGCGCCATGGTTAATGGGCGGATATTCCATAAGACGACAGGGTTAGTTGTGCTGATCGCGCTACTGGCAGGATTGCCCGCCGCAGCTGTGGCCGACGTCCGCAGCGAGCTCAATGCCCTTGTGGGTGAGTTTAATGCCCATGCGCAGCAACTCGATAGTGAGAATGTGGCGTCGGTGAAAGCCTTTAACGAATTCATCCGCACTCGCGTCGCAGGTCACTGGGATACTCGGCATATGGCGACGCATTTGTTGGGTGAAGAGGTCTTCGAGCAGCTCAGTCGAGATCAGCAATGGCAGATTCAACAGCGCCTGGAGACCACCTTCTATCGTTATGCCTACGAGATTCTGGACGCTTACAAGCAGGCACCGCTGGTGCTGTTGGATGACCTGTACCGGGGGGAAGAGGGGCAGCTGCAAATCAAGATTATAGGCAAGCCGCGTATCTTGCCGGCGCTGACGGGGAATTTATACCTCGACAAAAATGATGATAGCTGGGCTATCGTCGATGCGGGCTATGCTGGCTGGACTTATATCTCACTGAAACGTCGAGTCTATCAGCGAAAACTGGCTCGGCGGGGCGTCGAAGGTATGCTCGCTTGGCTGGATGCCAAGAACCAACGTTTTTTTGCAGATTATTGTCAGCCTGGCCTGCGACCGGTGATGCCAGATCAAGTGTCTGTACTTTGCGAGAGAAGTTAGACAGGATAGCGCCAGCATATTAGCGAAAATCGGCGGACACTGTTTTATTTTTTTGGCGGCTGGCTAATGTTGGTGAACGGCACATTTTTGTGCTTAATTAAGGGCGCAAAAAATCAGTAGGGTACGGGTTAGATGACGTTAGCGGAAACAAAAGTACACGAGAATCTCAATACGGGCCTGTCAGGTTGGCCGCTATTGATCGTCTCAGCAGCGATTGGTGGTGTCGCCGGCGTGCTGTCAGTGGGAGTAGCTCGGTGGCTGACCCGTCACGGCGGCTTGGACTCCCCAGAGAAGCACGGTATATCCAGTATTCGTGCCTGTCGACTCGGGGGCGTCTTGATCGCAAGCTACATGCTATTCACCATCATCTATCACTATATGTTAAACGCAGAGCTGATTTTTTCGGGTGTGAGCCTTTGGGTGCTGGGACTCAGCACTGGGTTTTTCGCCATAGGCTTGTTTGAAGATATTAGAGGCATTCTTTCCGCCAGACTGCGGCTGGTGCTGATGCTGGGTGCCGTTGGGATCCTGCTGGGCTTGAACGACGACCTGCTAATCAAACCTGTGGGTTTGCCGATGTTTGACTGGCTACTGACGAGCCTGTGGTTGGCGGTGCCGATCACGTTGCTGTGTCTGGCATTTTTACCGAATGCCTTTAATGCGGCCGATGGCGCTAATGGGCTGGTGGCGGGTATCAGCTTGATTATCCTGATTGCCTTAGCCGATGCCGATCTTGGCGCGCTGAACCTTTTGCTGAATATCGTGGCGGTCAGCTGTGTGATCTTTCTGGCTTACAACCTGGTGACTGCGAAAGTCTATCTGGGGGATGGCGGTGCTTATTTTCTGGGGGCGTTGGTGGGCGGTGCCATGATTACCGCGTCTAATGCCAGTGAATTGCCCGTATGGTACCTGTTGTCTTTGATTTTTTATCCAACGGCAGACTTCCTATGGAGTATTGCACGGCGAATCTATGGGGGGCAGTCACCGCTGGCAGCGGATGAGCTGCACCTGCATAACCTGGTGTATGGTCGCATCAGGCACCTGACTGGTTGGCCCATTGCCGCCAACACGATAACAGGGCTCGGTATTGCCTTGATCTTTGCCGGTGTGCCCTACTTTATCTGGTGGATGAATGCTGACTCGGCTTTCGAGCTGGCCTGGGAGTGGCTGTATCTGCTGCAGAGCTTGGCCTATTTGAGTCTTTGGTTGCATCTGCGACCCAAGATTGCTCGTGAAGGTCTCGAGGGTCGCGATCGATCCTAGCTGGTGTAGGCCAGCCAGAGTGTCGTGCTTGGAGCGAATCGTAGGCGCGGTAAACAAAAAAGGATACCGGCTGGAAATGAATCGCTATTAAAGTTACTCGCTGTTACCTATTTAAATAAAAGTTATGAAAAAGCGTGACATGGTTTAAACTTTAGTTTAGTTTCAGCAAGGGCTTCGATTTCGCGAAAAAACACTTTTTTTGCGGATAGGCTTTTTTTCCTGCTCAGAGTTCGTATAATGCAGGCCAGCGACATCGTTAGATTCAAAATAAGAGCTGTGATTCACCGCCGATTGTTCTAAAGATGAGATAATGAATTTGAAGTTAGATAGGCCATCGACGGAGCCCCGCATGATGAAAAAAATTAAAAGCTTAAACATACTGACCCTCGTACTAGCGGCCAGTTTAATGTCTCCTATTTCCTTCGGTGCTGCTGAAGAATCTGCTGGCGCTAGCGGTACAGGCGGTGCAGGTGCAGGTGGCGCAGCTGCAGGTGGTGCAGCAGCAGGAGGCCTTGCAGGTGTTGTGGGCGCGGTAGGGCTGGGTGGTTTGATTGCTGCCGGTGTCATAGCCGCAGTAGTAGTCGCAGATCAGCTGGATGACGATGACGACGCTCCTGCCGTAGTTGCTGATGACGATGCGACTGATGACGATACGACTGATGACGATTCAACAACTGCAACGACTGCAACGACTGCAACGACTGCAACGACTGCAACGACTGCAACGACTGCAACGACGAGCACCTAATCTCAGTTTTTGATTAGCAAGTTGTGTAGAACAAAAAAATGGAGCCGCCTGGCTCCATTTTTTTGTCCCTTGTACTGGTTTCGATCGAGTCGAACGAATGAGAAAAACCTGGTGGTTTGCCGCCCCATTAACGTTGACGCTGTTGGTGAGTCTTGACAGCCCGAGCATCCACGCCGCTGACTACGGCACTCGCGGCTTAATCGATATCCCCACCGCCCGCATGGCCGCTGACGGCACACTGACCGCCACCGCGGCCATTCAGTCGCGAACCAACGCCTACGCGCTCACCTATCAAGCGACCCCTTGGCTGGAAACCACCTTTCGTTATACCGGATACAATGATTTCTTCTTCTACGATCGAAACTACGAAGCCAAGGTGCGATTGTTACAAGAGGGCCCGCGCCTGCCGCAGGTGGCTATAGGGATACGTGATATGGTGGGTACCGGTAAATTTGGAGCCGAATACCTCGTGGCCTCGAAAGCGATCGACAACTTTGACTTTACCCTGGGGTTAGGCTGGGGCCGATTGGCGGGCAAAGGCGATGTGTCTAATCCCCTGAAAATCATCTCTGATGAATTCGCGGTTCGTGACACGGACTTCGTCAAGGGCGGAACCGTCTCTACAGGCAGCTTTTTCAGCGGCGACAAAGTCGGCTTCTTTGGTGGCGTGCGCTATCAGTTTCAGGGTTTGCCAGTGGCTGCCCTGCTGGAGTACAACCCCGATCAGTATGATTTTGAGGTTCGGAGAGGCGGATTGCGCCCGAAGTCGCCCTGGAGCGTCGGCCTGGATTGGTCGGTGGCGCCCGGTATCATGCTGTCGTTGTCGCGCCAGCATAACGAGGAATGGGGTCTCAGTCTGTCGGCGGCGCTGGACACCGTGTCTCTGGCGCCAAAGAGCGTCCCACGCTATATGAAGTCGAGCCTGGATATGACGGCAGAGGAGTTGCCCGCCGGCCTCGATGGCCAGAGCTGGTATGATAATCTGTTGTTTGATATGGAACGCGCAGGGTTATTGCTGCTTGAGGCGGGTATACCGAGCGGCTCGACGACCGCCGATCTGGTGATCGCGAATCAGAATTTCGCCGTCTGGGCCGACGCTGTATCTCGAACGGTGGTGCTGGCAGACTTACATTTGCCGCGAAATATCACCTCGGTGAATCTGGTGATTGAAGATAATGGTCATCGAGTGCATTCTCTGCGCACCGTCTTGCCATCTCGACAGGTGAAGACCACCGTGAGAAAGTCCGTGCGCAATGCTGCCTTTGAGAGGCAAGTACAGATATTGCCGGTACTACCCCTTGACAAGGTGGATCACAGGACCAATTTCGTGACACGCAAGGTGGCCTTTGACGTGAACATTGGCAACCGCCTGCAATTGTTTGACCCAGACGACCCCGCTCGCTATCAACTTTATCTGAAATTGGGCGCCAATCTGGCGCTGCCAAGGAACTGGACCCTGCGCGGAGCCTACGGCTTTAACCTGCATAATACCTTCGATGAAAGTACTCGCAGTTCAGACTCTATCTTGCCGCATGTGCGCACCGACGTAGTGCGGTATCTGCAAGAGGGTGAATCCGGTTTGGATTCATTATTCCTGGACAAGCGCAGTACTTGGCAAAATGGTTTGCATTACCGCTTATTTGGGGGTGTGCTGGAAGAAATGTACAGTGGCGTGGGCGGTGAGGTGCTCTATCAGCCCCATGCCTCGCGGCTGGCCTTTAGTGTCAGTGCTAACTGGGTGAAGCAACGGGATTATGCGAAAACCTTTGATCATCTGGATTATCAGACAACCACCGCCTTTGTCAGTGCTTTTTGGGCCACGCCGTTTTATCATTACGATGCGGCAGTGCATGTAGGACGATACCTTGCCAAAGATGTAGGAGCCACCTTCGAGTTACGGCGAACCTTTGACAATGGCTGGATGATCGGCCTCTGGGCCACCCTGACGGATGTGCCCTTTGATGATTTCGGTGAGGGTAGCTTTGATAAAGGCATTTATTTCCGAATTCCATTGAATGGTTTGTTTGGCAATAGCACGCGTGCCGCCTACGCCATGCGGATGCGGCCCATTCAGCGTGACGGCGGCCAGCGATTAGAGGATTATAGTGGCAACCTGTGGTTCGATCTGCGTGGCTCACGGTATGATGCCTTTAACGATCAGCGCTCGAGGATGACGCCGTGAGGGTTTTACCAAACACGCGACAATGCAGACGATCGGCCGGGATCTTGATGGCCATGCTGTTGACGTCACTGCTTAACGCCTGCACAGTGAGCTCAAGCCAGTGGACGGCCCTACAAGGCGCCTTCAAAACGACCGAAGATGAATTGGCGCCCTATCGCTGGCAAGTGACCCGCGGCAGCTATCAAGCGCAAGTTTTTGCGGTGGCCGTGGGGGAGGGTAAAACGCTGTTTGCGAACCGCGCAGAGGATATGATTGCCTTTGACGGCTGGCTGATCACGGAAGTTAAAGGCTTGGGCCTGACTGCTGAACAGTGGGTGATTGAAGGCGCCGTGGGCGAGCGCCAGTTTGCAGATGGCAAGTGGCCCATGAACAAGCATCAATGTGAGGCGTGGCGGGTGCCACAAGATCGGCCCTTGTCAACTTATCGGCAGGACTGTATCGCTGACGATAACCTCAGCTACACGAATCGAATCGATCTTGATGACGCCGGCCAGATCATCAGAATTGAACAAAATATCGGCTTGCAAGAAGGCTTCCCAAATAACACCCTGGTGCTTGAAAAGCGCTGATGCCGATGGCTATCGCCGTGGCACGATAATGTGAGGAACAGGCTCGAATGAAATGTATTGATGTGGATGGGGTCGTGACACCCTGGGCGACGCGGGTCCTGGGTTTTTTTCAACAGCTTAGTAACCAACCGCTTAGTGGCAAACAGCTTAGAGCCAAACTGCTGAGTGTTACGCTGCTTAATACCGCGCTATTAATGTCTGGCGGCGCCCAGGCGGCAGATATTTCGCCTGCCATGTTGTTGCAGGCACAAAGTATGTCGCAAAGTATGTCGGCAGCAGAACAGGAAAAACTGGCTAAGCAGTTCGGCTTTGACCGCAGCATGATCACGGGCAAGACGGAAGTCGAGACAGCATTGGGCCTGCCCGGTGAACCACTGGAGCAGGATCCTCAGGTTGAGTCTCGGCGTAAACGGCCCAGCATGAAAGCGATGAAAGACAAAGATGCTCAGGTCTCAAGGTTTGGTGAGGACCTGTTTGACCAAGAAGTCAGCAGCTTTTCGGTGACCGACAACGCCTTGGTGCCCAAGGATTACCGCCTGGGCACCGGCGACGAAGTCCAAATCATATTTTATGGCAAAGAGACCGACAATTATGTGCTGGAGATCGGCCGCGATGGCGTTGTGCAGCTACCCAAGGTTGGCCCCCTGGTGCTTGCGGGCTTGCAATTTGAAGATGCCAGAGACCTGATTCAGCGGCAGGTGCAAGAGCGCATAATCGGCGTCGAGGCGGTGGTTTCCATGGGCCGCATGCGGGCGATCAGCGTGTTTATGGCCGGTGAAGTGCGGGTGCCGGGTTCCTATTCCGTCTCAGCCCTGTCAACAGTGAGTCAGGCATTATTTGTCGCCGGTGGCGTGAGCCCCATAGGCACGCTCAGAAATATCCAGGTGAAGCGGGCGGGTCGCACGATCGCCAAATTTGATACCTATGACCTACTGCTGCGTGGTGAGACTGACCAGGATGTGCGCCTGGAATCAGGGGATGTGGTGTTCGTACCCCCCTACGATCGTTTGGCGGTCATCGAGGGTGAGGTGAAGCGCCCAATGGCTTATGAGCTGGCAGATAGTGAGACTGCGGCGAATCTGGTGGCCATGGCGGGTGGATATGCACGAGACGCATACCCTGCCGCAGCGGTGTTACTGCGTAAGGCCCAGGGTAAAAATCTACCCACTGTCGTGAATGTTGACCTGGTAGAGAACCTGGCCGCCTTCAAGTTGTACGACGGCGATACGCTGCGCATTCCCCAGTCGGCGGAAACCTATAAAAATGCCATTGAAATTAAGGGCGCTGCGGTTAGACCGGGAGTTTATGGCTGGGTCGACGGACTGCGAGTTTCAGACTTGTTACCTTCGGTGTCGGGTGATTTATTGCCAACGGTGGATGTTAATTACGCATTGATTGTTCGCGAAAAAAACCAGCGACTTGAGATCGCGGTCAATAGTTTCAATCTTGGCGATGCGATTCTGCATCCCGGCAGTGATATGGACCCATTGTTGGCGGCAAGAGATCAATTAATAATCTTTAACTTGGTTGATCTTGCGGGTTTGACAGCAGCTGAGCGCGGCATCCTTTCCACGGAAAACGATGAGACGCAGGCAGAAAAGCTAGACAGAAACAGAAATAGAAACACTGACAGATACAGTGAAAGTGAAAGTGAAAGTGAAAGTGAAAGTGAAAGTGAAAGTGAAAGTGAAAGTGACCAAGCCCTTGCACTAACCTTAACCCGCCAGGTTCTCCTAGCGCCGATCTTGAATAAGTTGCGCTCCCAGGCCAGGCAAGGTGAACCTGTGGAGATCGTCTCAGTGTCGGGCGCCGTCAAAGCGCCGGGAGACTATCCCCTGGAAGCCGGTGACCGGGTTTATGACCTGTTACTCGCCGCTGGTGGCTTACAAGATTCGGTGTATCTGCCCGCCGCTGAACTGCGACGCATCGTTAACCAAGGTGGTGGTGCTGTTGAATCCGATTATCAGGAACTGTCTTTGGAGTACACTGACGACATCGACAGCGTGAATAATCTCGCACTGCAGTCCAGAGATCATTTGATGGTGCGGACCATTCCCGATTGGAATCCCGTCGAAATGGTGGAAATTAGCGGTGAGGTGAGATTTCCCGGTAGCTATTTGATTCGACGGGGCGAGACACTGTCTCAGATCGTGGCGCGGGCCGGTGGTTTGACGCCTGATGCCTTCCCTCAAGGGGCCGTATTCACCCGAGAGGCCATTGCGAAACTGGAAGCCGAAAGAGCTGTGGAGTTCGCCAATAGTATTCGCAATAGCTTTGCCGCTTCACTGTTGACGCAAGAGCTTAAATCCACGGATTTCTCAGAAATTGAAACCATTACTCAGACCTTGACTGATTTCAAGGGCAACGGCCGTATGTTGATTAATCTGGACAGTGCATTGACGGGCGACGCCACCGCTGATCTCGTGGTGGTGACCGGTGACAAATTGTTGATCCCGGCTAAGACCAGCACCATTACGGTGGTCGGGGAGGTTCGGCGCCAGGGCACGCATTCCTTTGCGCGTAATCTTGAGGTGAAGGATTATCTCAACCTGTCAGCGGGAATGACGGTCAGGGCCGACAAGAAAGAGGTCTACATTGTCAAAGCCGATGGCTCTGTGGTGATACCACAAACCAGTTGGGTCAGTTTCGGTGGTGGGCAGCAACGCTTGGCGCCGGGTGATTCCATCGTGGTGCCTATCGATGGCACCTACAAAGACAATATCACTCAATGGCGTGATGTGACTCAAATCTTGTATCAAAGCGCGATTACAATGGCCGCAGTGATAGCGTTGTAAGGGAATATATATGAGCAATCTATCCACAAATTTACCGCCAGTGCCACCGGCAGTACCACCGGCAGTGCCACACGTGGGGTCACCGCCCTATCACGGCAGCGACGTCGCTGACGATGAAATCGATCTGCGCGAACTATTCACGGTGCTGTGGCGAGGCAAGTTGCTGATTGTGGGAGTGACCCTACTGTTCTCTATCGGCGCCGTGGCGTATGCCTTGAGCCTGACGAATGTTTATCGATCGGAAGCGCTGTTGGCCCCAGCTAGCCAGGATGGTGGTGCGTCCAAGCTAGGCGGGCTCTCTGGGCTGGCAGGCATGGCCGGTATTGCCCTGCCCGGTGGTGGCGCGGACAAGACTGCATTGGGTTTAGAGGTCTTGAAATCTCGAGCTTTTATTCAACAATTTATTGAACGGCATGAGCTCTTGGTACCCCTCATGGCGGCGAAAGGCTGGAGCGCGGAGACAGGTGAACTGCTGATCAATGCAGATGTGTATGATGTCGTGAATCAAGCCTGGGTGCGGGAAGCCAAGCCTCCCAGGCGGTCAAAGCCCAGTGCGCAGGAAGCTTATCAAGCGTTTAATGCACGATTGTTTGTTTCGCCTAACAAAGCTACCGAATTCGTGAGCCTCAGCGTTGAGCACGTCTCGCCGGTCGTGGCGCAACAATGGGTGACCTGGCTGGTTCAAGACGTGAATAACGTGATGCGTGAACAGGAAGTGTCGGAAGCCGAACGCGCTATTACCTATTTGAAAGGGCAAGTGGCGAACACCTCGTTGACGGATCTGCAAGCCATGTTTTTTGAATTGATTCAAAGCCAGACCGAGACCATTATGCTGGCCAAGGTGCGTGAGGAATATCTGTTTAAAGTCATCGATCCCGCCATTGTGCCGGAACAAAAATATGGCCCGAAGCGGGCGCAGATTTGTGTGTTAGGCACGCTATTGGGCGGCATGTTGGCGGTGTTGCTGGTGCTGATTCGGCATTATGCCTTTAAGCCGGAAGAATCGGTCTAGGGTGTCTTGGGAACTGGCCTGGATCTTTGATCTAGGGCGCGTGTCGGCCTATAAAGCTGAGTAGATCTGAGTCACGGCTGGGCTTGTGAGTGTCAAGCGGGTGGTGGCGGGCGGAAAAGACACTAGCCGGCGTTTTTTGAGCAGCAGTGTGTGGATCAGCCTGTGTCGTGCAGCCTATGCGGCCCAACCTGTGTGGCCCAACCTGTGCGGTCCAACCTGTGCGGTCCAACCTCAAGTCACCAAATGCCGTTGTGCTGAACGCAATGGGCTGATCTCAGGTTCGCTGAGGCGTAGGCTTTGCTTGCCAGGCCGTGCTGACCATGCTTTCCAGCCCATCCTATCTAGAAAAAGTGACCTTGGCAGTGCGGGAATCCGCCCAACTGCCCTCCAAACGCGTTGAACCGCGTCCCATTCTGGGTCAAATCCCCTATACTGGCCCTCGAAGCCCTGATGCCAGTGTCGAATGAAAGCCACCACCCTGATCAATAATTCAAACGCCCAGTTCTGGTGGCTGCAGTGTGCCGGCTGGAGTGGCTGGGTTGCGCTGTTCTGGCTCCGTGATGTGTATTTTGGTCAGCCGCTGGAGCGCATGGGTCTGTTGCTTATTGATGCGCTGGCGGGTTTTCTGCTAACCGTGGGTTTGCGCTGGGTGTATCGCGCCATCTGGGACAAGCCTGTGGTCATCCGGGTGGTGTTGGTGCTGCTGGTGTCCTATATCGCCGCGGCGATCTGGCAACCCATCAAAATGTATGCCCAGTTCGTCTATTTCGATGATTTTAGTGCGGTGGAGGAATATGGTCAGCGGGCCTATTTCAGCGGCATTATTGGCTATTCCTATTTCCTGATGCTGTCGTGGAGCGGGTTGTATTTCGCCCTGAAATTTTATCGCCTGCTGCAGTTACAGATTCAGCGCAGCATCAAGGCGGAAAGCATGGCCCATGAGGCCCAGTTGCGCATGCTGCGCTATCAGCTCAATCCCCATTTTCTGTTCAATACCCTGAATGCCATATCGACCCTGATTCTCGAGAAAAACACCCAACTCGCCAACGAGATGGTGAGCAAACTGAGTGCGTTTCTGCGCTCGTCGCTGGATAGTGATCCCATGCAAAAAGTCGATCTTGCCTATGAGGTCAACACCATGAAGCTCTATCTTGAGATTGAAAAGGTTCGGTTTGACGAACGTTTGCAAGTGGCGTTTCATATTGAAGACGACGCCGCCACTGCGCTGGTACCCAGCTTGGTATTGCAGCCCTTGGTGGAAAATGCCATCAAGTATGGGGTGGCAACGAGCGAAGCCGGCGGCGCCATCAGCATCACTGGGCGTGTGTTCGCCGGTGATCTGTTCATTGAGGTGATTGATAATGGTCCAGGCATGGATCAGGTGCCGGTTCGAAACGCCGGGTCCGGTGGGGTGGGGCTGAAGAATACGCGAGCGCGACTGGCTGAGCTTTATGGCCAGGATCATACCATTCGTTTTTCTCGGGTTCAGCCTCAAGGTTTGAAAATTGAGATTCGTATCCCCTTTGTGAAAGCCGGCTTGCTCGGCGTGGATCCGGGCAAAACCTTGAATCAGAGCGGTTAGCGGGCGACACTGCATGACAATCCAATCGGTGAAGGAACACCCATGACTGACGTATTGAGAACACTGATCGTTGATGATGAACCCCTCGCCCGGCGGGGTTTGAAGCTGCGTCTCGCTCAGATCGAGGGCGTGGAGGTGGTCGCCGAGGCCAGTAATGGTCGTGAAGCGCTCCAATTGATGGTGGAATATCAGCCCGACCTGGTCTTGCTGGACATCCAGATGCCGGGGATGAGTGGTTTTGATGTGGTGGCTAAACTGCAGCAAGACCAGATGCCCATGGTGATTTTTGTCACCGCCTTCGATCAGTATGCGATCGAGGCCTTCAAGGTGCAGGCGATCGACTACTTGCTGAAACCCATTGAAGATGAACTGCTGGCCAAAGCCATAGCCCGCGCCAAACAGCGTTTGCACGAACGTAAAGAGATCAAGGACAAACAGAGTCTGTTGGAATTGGTCATTGGCATTACCGGCAAGTCCGTCACTTCGGTGACGCAATTGCTACGAGACCACGCCGGGGTCAAGTCCTATCCCGATAAGCTCGCCATTAAAGATGGGAGTGAAACCACCCTGGTGGCCATGCAAGATATCGACTGGGTAGATGCGGCCGGCGACTATATGTGTGTGCATGCCCTCGGGGAAACTCATGTGATGCGAATCACCATGAAAGAGCTGGAAGCCCAGCTCGACCCAGCGACGTTTCAGCGCGTACACCGCAGTACCATCGTTAACCTGGCACGGGTGGTCAAGGTCTGCTCACATATGAATGGCGAGTTTTACCTCGCCCTGATCAATGGCTCGTCGGTGAAGATGAGCCGCTCCTATAAAGACAAAGTGAAGCATTTCTTCTAGGCCCCTGTGCCGCCCCGAATGCGTTCCATACCCTTTTAAAACACCGCGCTCGACACACAGATCGCAATGCCGCTAAGATCAACGCTGCTGATCTGCCTAGAGCTTTATTCATGCGCCCACTCGCCCTGTCACTGTTCGTCCTGGTCGGTCTTTTGCTCGGAGTCACGCCTATGTCCTACGCCGACGAGAATGCCCCTGTCGCCATCGTCATTCATGGCGGTGCCGGTGCGATCCAGCAGGATAAAATGAGCCCTGAGATGCAAGGGCTGTATCAAGCTAAGTTGACCGAAGCTGTACAGACAGGCCATGAGATTTTGCTAAAAGGCGGGCACAGTCGCGACGCGGTGATCGCTGCCATCAATGTCATGGAAGACTCGCCTCTGTTTAACGCCGGGCACGGTGCGGTATTTAATCATGCCGGTGATATCGAACTTGACGCTTCCATCATGGAAGGTCGCCTGCTCAATGCCGGAGCAGTGGCGGGGGTGGGTCGCATCAAGAACCCCATCAATCTGGCCAACGCCGTGCTTGAACACTCGCCTCATGTGATGTTGATGGGTGCGGGCGCAGAGGAATTTGCTGCATCCCAAGGGTTGGCATTTGTCACCAACGACTACTTTAAGACAGAACGTCGCCGCCACCAGCTGGAAAAAATCCGCAGTGAAGAAGGCGGTGTTGCTCTGTCAGAAGGGGCCTTTGATTCGAAGCCCGATCCCTACGAGTTTGACGAAAAAAAACTCGGCACGGTAGGTGCTGTGGCCATTGACCAGTGGGGTGATATCGCCGCCGGTACGTCCACCGGTGGCATGACGAACAAACGCTTCGGTCGGGTAGGAGATGCCCCCATCATCGGTGCTGGTACCTATGCGGATAACGAAGCCTGTGGTATCTCAGCGACGGGCCACGGCGAGTATTTTATTCGCGCGGCAGTGGCCCATGATATCTGCGCTCGAGTGGCCTACAAGGGGGTTAGCCTGCAGCAGGCCGCGGATGAAGTGGTGCTCGATAAATTAGTTAAAATGCAGGCCGAAGGCGGCATTATCGGTGTTGATCCACAGGCCAACACGGTGTTTTCCTTTAATTCTTTGGGTATGTACCGGGCGGCGATCGACAAAACCGGCAAATTGACTGTCTTGATGTTCGGCGCTGACTAACACTAATATAGGGCGAAAATGGCCTGTATCAATGCTCGCCATACAGCGATGGCAGAGACCTGTTTACATCACCCTGATCCGCGGCTTAGTATCAAGCGCAGAGATAAGCCCGAGGTGTTATGGTCCTAAGCTAAGTCGAAAGCTAAGTTGGAAGCTAAGCCGTAAGCTAAAAAAGGGGGTTAGAGATGGTAGAAGTTATTCGTCAGCCGGCAGAGATTACCAAAGAATGGTTAACTCAAGCCCTGTGTTCAACCGGCGCGATTCAATCCAGCGTGACCCATGTTGAGCCGCTGATCATCGGCGAGGGTGTGGGTTTAATGGCGCAACTCGCTCGCTTATCCATTACCTATGCGAAGCCGGAATCAGCCCCCACCACCATGATCGCAAAATTTGCCGCCAACAACGAGAATAAGGCGGTGGCCCAGGCCCTGGATTTTTATAACCGCGAAACCAATTTTTACAACCATATCGGCGACGAGTCTGAGTTACGGGTGCCTTCGAGTTATTTTGGTGCGGTCGACCCAGACACTTATGATTTTGTCTTGCTGTTGGAAGATCTGGGTGAAGTGTCCCCCAACGATCAGTTGATCGGTGCCTCTGAAGCAGAGGCGTATGCAGCGATAGAGCTAATCGCTATCCAACATGCCCGTTACTGGCAGAAGGTCAGAACGCCGACCACTTCCTGGATGTACGACATGATGGGTGAGGCGGGCACGGCGGTGCTGCAGAATGCGCTGTATCGCCCGTCTCTGGAACCCACCCTGGAGAAGTTTGAGAGCTTCTTTACCCCCAAGACTCGCCATATTGCCCAAGCGGTGGGGGATCGATTCGGTGAGTTCTGGGGTGGTAATGTCACTGCCCAGGAAACCTTTGTGCACGGTGACTATCGCCAAGACAACATGATCTACCCGCCCGGCAGTCTCAATGCCATTGTGATGGACTGGCAGATCTGCGGTGTCGGTCGGAGTATCTTTGATGTCACTTATTTTATCTGCCAAAGCCTGCAACCGGCGCTGCGCAAAGCCATCGAAAGGCCGTTGTTACAACGCTATGTGGCGCGCCTGAAGGAAGGCGGGGTGCACACCTATGACTTCGACGAAGTCTGGCATGATTACCGAGTCGTGATGCTCGGTTGTCTGCTCTATCCCATCACCGTCTGTGGTAGCCTTGACCTGTCTAATGCGCGCGGCCGAGGGTTAGCCGAGTGTATGCTGGAACGTAATTTGGCGGCCATTGAAGAACTTGGCTGCGAGGAGTTTATTTAACGGCTGCAACGCCTTCGCGAGCGTCGGCAATCCACAGGCTTCATCACCAGCCGTCGCCAGTCATTGCTAACAAGCGATGCCCATGAGCTTTATCACCAACCTATTGACCGAGGTCCAGCGTGACTACTGCAAAGATTAATCTCGACGCGTTATGGATGCCCTATACAGCGAACCGGGCATTTAAAAAAAATCCGCGCATCATTGTCGGTGCTGAAGGTTTGTATTTCCATACGGACGATGGCCGCAAGGTGTTCGACAGTCTGTCCGGACTGTGGTGCACGGGCGCGGGTCACAATGTGCCGGAAATTCGCGATGCGGTGGCTAAGCAACTGGGTACCTTAGATTTTTCGCCGAACTTTCAGTTCGGCCATCCCTTGAGCTTTCAGCTGGCGGAACGCATTACCGAGTTGATGCCTGACGGTCTCAATCATGTGATGTTCACCAACTCAGGGTCAGAGGCGGCAGATACCTCCCTGAAGATTGCGCGGGCCTATTGGCGCCAAGCAGGGCAGCCGAACAAGACTCGGTTGATCGGTCGGGTCAAGGGTTATCATGGGGTCAATTTTGGTGGTGCCAGTGTGGGTGGTATCGGTGCCAACCGTAAAGCCTTTGGACCCTTGTTAGATGTGGATCACCTGCCTTCGACCCTGTTGGCAGAAAATGCGTTCACCGCCGGCATGCCCCAGTCGGGGGAATACCTCGCAGAACATTTATTGGAATTGATTAATCTGCATGATGCCTCGAATATCGCGGCGGTGATCGTTGAGCCCATGTCCGGCTCGGCAGGGGTGGTGGTGCCGCCTCATGGTTACCTGGCGCGGCTCCGGGAAATCTGCACCGCCCACGATATTTTGCTGATTTTTGACGAGGTCATCACTGGCTTTGGTCGTTGCGGCGCGAACACCGGTGCCGCCGCCTTTGGTGTCGTCCCAGATATGATCAACGTGGCCAAGCAATTGACTAACGGCGCTGTCCCCATGGGGGCGGTGGTGGTCACTGAGGCTATTTATGCGTTTATGGCAAGTGACCTGCCAGAGCATGCCATTGAGCTGCCCCATGGTTATACCTATTCGGGCCATCCCGTGGCCTGTGCCGCGGCGCTGGCGGCGCTGGATGTGTTTGAGCGGGACAATCTCGCCCAACGAGCAGGGGCAGTGGCGGTGGACTTCGAGCGGCTGATCCACGAGCTCAGGGGTTCACCTCATGTTGTGGACATCCGCAATTATGGCTTGGCAGGGGCGATCCAGCTGGCGCCTCGTGACGGTGATCCGATAGTCCGACCCTATGAAGTGGGTTTGGCCATGTGGCAGGCCGGGTTCTACGTCCGCTGGGGTGGTGACACCCTGCAGTTCGGCCCACCCTTTGAGTCGCCCGTCAGTGTCCTGGCGGAGATGTTTGATCGACTGGGGACTGAGCTCCATAGTCTTAAATAACCCTTCAATAAGTGCCGGTGGGTAGGCTTGTCACGGGCGGCTGTGAAGTGTCAGCTTTTTGTGTTGATCACGGCGAGCACAAGTCCTGCATTATAGATCAGGTAAGCGATCAGCAGCAGGACGCCTTCCAAACGGCTAATGATGCCCGCGGTGCGCTCACGAAAAGCGTAGCCCATGAGGAATAGCGCCGCAGTCAAGATTCCAAGTACGGGTAAATCTCGGCTGAGGATCCCAGGCTCCAGTATTGTCGGGCCAATGGTGCCGGTGATGCCGATGACTATAGAGGTATTAAACAGATTCGAGCCGATGATGTTGCCTAAGGCCAGGTCGTGTTCATTTTTGCGCACCGCTGCGATGGAGGCGGCGAGCTCCGGTAACGAGGTGCCCACAGCAACCACCGTCAGACCAATGATCAAGTCACTGATGCCGAGCGCGCGGGCAATTTCGACCCCGCCCCACACCAGAATCTGCGAACTGATGACCAGTAGAATCAGGCCAAAAACCACATAGGTGATAGCCCGTGCCATGCTCATAGGCGCTTGTAATTCTTGTTCAACCATCACCGCCAAATGATCGGTCTTGTTGTTGACACCCGCATGAATCGACCAAGCCATGATGACAACGAACAGGCCAATTAAGAGCCAGCCATCGGTTCGACTCAACGCCCCATCCACATAGAGTAGTGCGGCCGCTGTGAGCGTCACAAAGGCCAGCAACGGCAGTTCCCGGCGTAATATCGACGACTCGACCCGAATCGGGCTGATGGCGGCGGTCAGACCTAAAATCAGGGCGATATTAGTGATGTTGGAGCCGAATGCATTACCCAGTGCCAGACCTGAGTTGCCCTGGCTCGCCGACAAACCACTGATCACCATTTCCGGCATAGAACTGCCAAAGCCGATGACCAGCATACCAATCAGCAACGGTGGCAGGCCCGCGCGTTTTGCCGCCGCGGCGGCGCCGTCGACGAATTTATCGGCGCTGAAGACAAGCAGCACAATACCAATAATGACGGCGGCGATAGCAAGCATGGAGTGAGAGAGTCTCTATTTGAAGGGCTGAGTATACCAAGCAACGGCTGGTGAATTGATTGAAATGTGGAATAAATTTTGATGCTGTACTCAGGTTCGCGCTTGTTGGTAACGGGCCTCTTTTTCTTGCCAGCGCGAGTTGACCCAGTGTTTGATATTCGAGATCTCATCGGCTGGGTTGCAGGTCACGTGCACATCCAACTGTTTGAGTCGACCACTGAGGATCTCCCAAAAATCCATGTCCGCGGGATAAATCAGGGTCACGTCGACGATATCGCAATGGGGCATATTATCGAGCATCAGTCGCAAGCCGCCGGTTTTGGGATTCAATAGATACTCATACTTTGACTTCAATTGCTCGCGTTTCGCCGGGGTAAAGCGCGTGCCTTCAATAAAGTTCAGCAACGCAAACGGGCTGTTGTCCATTTCCATCACAGCGCTGGTTACCGAGTCAAAGTCTTTGCCCTTACCGCCGGGTTTTTGGCCTCGCGTCAGGCGCGGAAAGTTGAGGGCCAAACATACCCAGCCCACCACAGGCACGTAGATCAGCTCTTTCTTCACCAGGAACTTGATGATGGGACCATGGGGAACAATCACCGCTTGTAACGCCAGAATATCGAACCAGCTACGGTGATTGCTGATGACCAGCATCTTTTGCCATTTGCTGGTGGGTAAATCCCCCGTCACCTGCATGCGAATGCCGAGTATCCGTTGTAACCAGAAGGAATTGCCGGCCACCGCGCCACGGTAACTCAGATCGGTGCAGAAATCGCAGCCCCGTCGAACCGCCGCGATGGGAATTAAGGCCGGGATCAGCGCGAATAAAATCAGGAACGGGATCCAGAACAGCAAGTTAACCGTGATGGCTGTGAGCGAGATCGCGCTGATACAGTGTCGCAGAGGGTTCAGAGTGAGTGGCCTTATGATTTTTAAAGAGAAATTAACGAATTCCCGGCTTAAATGCCAGCAACCTGACTTATAAAAACCGCTCTGCAAGCCCGCTGTCACGACGAGCATGAGTATTGAGTGCCTCATTCAGCAGCGCTTCGGTACTATACAGAATGATGCGCTGGCGCGATCTCGTCACCGCGGTATAAAGCAGCTCACGGCTCACCAGTGGTTCGGCCCTGGTTGACGCGCTGGCTGGTAGTACCAGCGTCACCTCATTAAATTCCGAGCCTTGCGACTTGTGCACTGTCATCACGAAACAGGTCTCATGGGGCGGCAAGCGCGAGGCCAGGTGAGTCATGATAGCGCCATCACTGTCGCGAAAAGCCACATGAAAACGTCGATCTTCAAGATTGAACAAGCAAATACCTACGTCACCATTGAATAGGCCCAGCGTATAGTCGTTGCGCATAATCATGATTGGCCGGCCATGATAAAAGGCCGGGCCGGTACGAAAGCCAGTGGCCAATAGTTGGGCCTCGATCCCCAGGTTCAATTGCTCAACACCATAGTCGCCCTCGCGTACCGCTGACAAAATGCGAGTCTGCTCAAACTGGTCAAGCAACTCACCGGCTGTGCGGTTAGTATCGGCCGCCAGGGCCAGATAGTCGGAGAAGGGCGCCAGCAGCAGACTCGGGTTTTGTTGCAGTTCGGTAACGGGCCGAATACTGACCTGCGTATTGGCGCTAATGGGCTCTCCCTGTTGAATCGCTCGAGCCAATTGACCGATGCCCTGATCGGCATCGAAACGATAGCTTTTTGTCAGGCGGCATAGGGCATCTTTGAGCTTGTGATCGCCAGCGTTGATGGGCAGCTCAGTGTCGAGCACTGCGGCGGCCAGGTCATGAAATGCTGCGGAATAGCCAGCCGGATAGCGGCAAATATCCATCAGAAGATTACCGGTCTCAACGGACGGCAATTGATCAGGATCACCGAGCAGCACCAGCTGGCAATGAGTGGGCAGTGCCCGTAGCAGCCGGTCCATCATTGCCAGGTCAACCATGGAGACCTCATCAACGATCAACAAATCCACCGTCAGAGGATGCTGTGCATCATGGCGCCAGCTTCTGCCATCCATGCGCATGCCCAACAATCGGTGCAGCGTCTGAACCTCCACAGCGAGCTTATCCGAACCTTGAGCCTGCCTGAGCCCTTGGTTCAGGCGCATGGCGGCCTTGCCCGTGGGCGCGGCCAGTTTGACGATGGCGTGCTCGTTACCGGGCAATGCGGCGAAGGCTTGCAACAGCTTCAGCACCGTGGTGGTTTTACCGGTACCCGGCCCGCCGGTAATCACCGTCAGGCGGCGGGTCAAGGCTTGCAGTGTCGCAACGGCCTGCCAATTGACGGTAGTTGGATTGTCACCAAACTGATCCGTCATAAGCTGCCGCAGTATTGGTGGCTCGGTCAACGGCATGGGTTGATTACGACTGATTAATTGAGTCGCAATCCGATATTCATACTGATAATAACGCTGTAAGTAGAGCTTGTTGTGCTCAAGCACTAAGGGACTGGCTTGCGCTCCGGCGGCCCATTGGCCATTGTCGGGCTGGCCGACACAGGGCAAGGTCAGCAGCTTGGCCACCAGCGCCGCCGTATCATCTCGTTGTGCCAAGTCGATGCAGCTGTGCTGTTGGCGTAACGCCTGACTCAGTTGCGCAAATAGCTGATAGATGGCGGGGTCTCTAGTCGCTCCAAGATCGCACATCAGCCGCGCAAAGTGCACATCAATGGCCAGGTTATCGTGCATCATGGTGTCCCACCAAAGATCTTGTCGAGCTGCTGAATCAGACTCGCTTCGGGACGGTCAAAAAACACGCCGCTCTGAATTCTGTCCTTGTGCATGCCGCGCAGGAACAGATAGCCGACGCCGCCAAAATGACTGGCATATTGATAGTTGGGCAGGCGCTGACTGAGATAACGGTGTAGGGCCACCGTATAAATCAGATATTGTAAGTCGTAGTGATGCTGGGTGACCGCCTGCTGCAACGCTATGGGCGAGTAGTCTTGCAGACTGTTGCCAAGATGGTTCGATTTGTAGTCGATCACGTAGTAGCGGTTCTCGTGGCGAACCACCAGATCGATCAAACCGGTCATCATGCCGCGGATACTGTTATGGGCCAGCACGACGCCGGGCTTCAGATAACCCTTGGCGGTTAAGGTGTTGATCAAGGCTCGGTCGGTGTTGACGGGGAAGTGGAACTCCAGCTCATTCAGGCAATCTTGCGGGGCAATATCCTGCAAGCAAAAGGCTGTGGCTTGGACTTTTTCACCCTGCGCTGTGTGCTCACCAAATAAGGGCGTCTGCAGTATATGTTCCAGCCAGCCCCCTAAGGCGGCTTCCAGTTGGACCTTGTCATTGACCAAGCCTAGGCGCGTAATGCAACGCTCTATGGCCTTCTGTTTGCTCGCATCATTGGCATTAAAGTCCAGGTGCTCCAACAAGGCGTGCAGGCCAATGCCCACCTTGCGACCGGCGGGAAAGCTGAATTGATCCAACAGCGGTGTGCCGGCGCGCGGCGTGTTCATATCACGATGCCCCGTGTCATCATCCAGATAGCCTGCTGGCAGGTAATGACTGTTGGTGCCGCTGTCTTGGGTTGTTGGTGCGTAGGACAGTGCGTAGGACAGTGCGGTAAAGCTGTGGATTCGCCAGTTGTCAAAGACCCTGGGTGCCGAGGGCGGTGGCACCAATTGCTGGCGGTCTGTGGTGTTGGGCAAGCACGTGACGGGGACGCTGGTGACCGTCTGAAACGCGAACAATGATGCAGGCAAGCTGTTGATCTGGCGTGCAATGTCGTCCAGTTCGGGTCGATTGGCAGTGACGCCAAGCAGCTTGCCCAGGGCGGTTTCACCCACCTTAGACTTGGCGCCGTAGACCGGGAATCCCAGGTAACACTGATAACGCGCACGGGTCAGCGCCACATACAACAGGCGCATCTCTTCCGTCAAATTCTCCCGTCTAGCCTGCTGTTTTGTTTCGTCGAGGTTGCGTAGTTCAAGCACAGTCGTGAAGTTGTTAGCAGCGTCTACTTCGTGCAACAGAACCGGTGGAGACTCATTTCTGGCATCTGCCCCGAAGGCGGCTAAGGGAATCATCACGATGTCGTATTCGAGCCCCTTGGCGGCGTGCATCGTGACAATTTGCACCAAGTCTTGATCGCTCTCAAGTCGCAGTTGGCGCTCTTCATGAGTGCTGGTAGCGGCCTGCCGTTCACGATTAAACCACTTGATCAAGCGATGCATGCCCGGCGCAATACTCGCCCGGGTTTGCAGTAATTCGGCCAAATGTCGCAAGTTCGTGATCTGACGTTCACCGTCGAGTTGGGCGAACCATTTATGGGCCAATTGCCGTTCGCTCATCAGGGCTTCCAGCATACTGGCAACCCCCAGCCGGGCCCAGATATCGTGGTAGGTCTTGAATTCTTCCAGCAGGGTTTGTTGTTGAACGCTTTGGTTGAGTCCGATAATTTCCGACACATTCGCCTGCAACAGGCGGGTGGCGAGGGCGGTTCGTATTGCGCGTTCATTGTTGGGCTCACTCACCGCCTGCAATAGCAACATTAAATCGTCTGCAGTTTCCGACAGAAAGACACTTTCCTGCGTTACATAAACACTGCGAATATTGCGTTTTGCCAGCGCTGCACGGGCTACCAGCATATCTTTGTGTTGGCGTACCAAAAAGGCGATCTGACCGGCGTGCACTGGCAGGTTATCGATAGTGGCCGCGCCAGATAAGAGTAGGGCGGTTTGTTCCGCGGCATGCTCCATGGCTAAATAGCTGGCGTCGGGCTTTCTCAGACCGTTGCCTGCAGCGTCGGTGAGTGCAAAAAATGCTACCGGTTTGACCACCTCGGCGTTAATCAGCAGTTGTTTTTTGTCGGCGTTCGGAAAGGGCGCGACGGGCAAAAACGGCATGTCCTGGTCGTTACCGAACACATCCTGTTGATTGAATAAGGTGTTTGTCGCGGCCACCAAGCCAGCAGTGGAACGCCAGTTGGTTTGCAGAGAATACATATCCTGATCTTGATCAAGCTGCCGCTTGGCATTGATATAGGTGTAGATGTCAGCGCCACGAAATTGATAAATGGCCTGTTTAGGGTCGCCAATCAGTAACAAGCTTTGGGGCCCAGACTGATAATAAATTTTGCTGAAAATACCGTATTGAATATCATCCGTGTCTTGAAATTCATCGACCATCGCCACCGGCCATAGCTTAGCCAGTTGCCGGCCTAACTGATCCCCTATGGCGCCTTGATGCAGTGCTTTGTGGACGTTAGTCAGTAGGTCGTCCATGGTGAGTTGGTTGAACTCAGCCTTGTAGTGGGCAAGATTGCGTCTCAGAGTCTCAATAGCTCGGTGCCAGAGATTGTGTTGCAGTTGCTGTTCCAGCCATTGCAGGTCCTGAATTTCCTCGATCAGGTCGATCAAGGGGTGCGTTGGCATCTCGCCAGCCTTTTTAAGGTTGTTGCTGAGGATGTCAGCGGTGAAGTATTGCCAGTCGTCGGTAAACACGCCGCTGCCGAGCAGGAAGCGTTGTAGCGTCTTCAGTCGGCGGAAGCTTTTTGAGTTACCCTTGATGCCCGAGGCTTCAATAGCGGCAGGGAACTCTTCCAGGTGCCAGCGCTCACGCACCTCGTTAACCTTGGCTTGAAGCCGTGCCAATGGCTCATCGATAGCCTTGGCGGCAGGGCGTACAACAAGGCCTTGGCGAGATAGAAAGCCGCGAGTCTTTTTCAATAAGTCAGTGGGAGTCGGCCACAACGCCAGGGCGATATCTCGCGGCGTCGGTGCCAGGGTGAGAATCTCGGCGCGAAAACAGTCTTCCGCCGCCATCTGCATGAGCTGGTTGGCATCGGCATCCAGTCGTTGGTCAAACAAAGTGCCCGTGGCGAGAGACTGATCATTGAGTATCTTGTTGCAGAAGCCGTGAATGGTAAAGATCGCGGCTTCATCCATCAGCTGTAAAGCCGCAGTGAGCAATGTGATGTCACGGGGAGTATCGGAGGAACTATCAATTAGAAATTGCACAAAACCATCACCCTTAGCGTCAGCCTTGATCAGACATTCGCGAGCCGTATAAATACGCTGTCGAATGCGCTGACGCAATTCATCGGTGGCGGCAATGGTAAAGGTTAATACCAGTATTTCGTTCACTGCCAAGGGTCGCTGCAATGCTGCGCTATGGCCGAGTAATAAGCGCAAATACAGATTGGTGATCGTGTAGGTCTTACCCGTACCGGCGCTGGCTTCGATCAGCTGATGGCCCTGCAGTGGGAACCAGGTTGCGTCCAAGATTTTCACGACTGTTTCTCCAAACATGCCAACAGGGGCCCGTAGACACTGTGGGCATAGGTGGCGAAGTCGTCATTGGCATCAGCGGGAAAATCAAATAAACGCTTGAAAGCCGGGTCAAGTCGTTCAGAACCCGGTTGATCTGTTTGCCAGCTCTCGGTGACTTTATCGAGACACTCCGCCGGGCTTTTTCCCGCTTGGCTCGCCTCTTGCCAGATGCCGCTGAGTTCTGGCAGAAAACACAAGGGCTGGCGCAGGCCCAGAATATACAGCTGCACCAGCGTCGTTAGATGCTGTTTAGCGAGGGCGGGTGCCAGTGCTACAAGTCGGTACTCAACCACGTTATTGGGCCCCAGAGAAATTAGTCGACTCGCATAGGGACCCTGATCCAGTGCATTCAGAAACAAGTGCTCGATCCAAGCATTGAGGGTTTGTCGGCGGCGTTGAGTGGCTGCCCGATAGTGTAAAACGGTTGCGCCCTGGAGATGCTCGATGGTGCCGTTAATGGTCAATGTTAACAGTTCTTTGTGGTTGTCCGGAGCAATCGCTGTGCCCGACTCAAGGGGAACCTGCAGGGTTAAATGGGCTTGCAAGCTGCGCATAGGCGCCACATCCAATGCCTCGTGCACCTGCTTCGCCCGGCTCAATTGCTGGTTCAATACTTGTTCGCCCATCGCCCCTGGCATCAGGGCACCGCTAGCGCTGATTTGTTGGCGCCAGTGCTCCACAGACTCACCGTCGACGAGGGTCTGCAGCGCCGTATCGGTAATATGGTATCGGGTCAGTGGGTCGAGGCTGAAGGGTTCGGCATCGGCCAAGGCCTCATCTTCGGCTGGAAAATAAATGCCCAGACGTTGATTCAGGTAAAACCGGGCGGGGTTGCGAAAAAACTGTTGAAGCTGATGTAAATTAGCGGGCATTAATGCCGGATCATCGGCCAGCACGGTATCAATAAAGCTGGGGTAGGCAGGCCCCGCTGCGTCTGTTGTGGCGAGGGTGTCCGGTACCGCGCTGGCATTATCTCGCAGCGCATCGTACCACCGGTTTTGAAAGCTCTGTAGTTCCGGCAATTGTGGGTCAAAGTAAGCTGGGCTGAAAGGTTGTAAAGGATGTTGGGTGACAAAATCCTGGTGAAACACCGCACTTAGATAATGCATCAGTTCACTCACCAGTACCGATGGCGGCTTATCTTTGTTGGTCTTGACGCTGCGGCCTTCATAACTGATATACAGATAGTCTTCTGCGGCCAATATGGCCTCTAGAAACAGGTAGCGATCGTCAACTCGTCGCGATCGATCGCCTTTGCGGTAAGTGTCGTGTGCCATGAGGTTAAAGCTCGCGGCGTTGTCTTTGCGTGGGTAGGCGTTGTCATTCATCCCCAACAGGCAGACCACCTTAAAGGGAATGCTGCGCATGGGTACCAGCGTCGCAAAGGTAATGCCGCCAGACAAAAAGCCGCGGGCCGGGCGCGGCTGCGCGAGCTGAGCGCCAAGCCAGTGGCGCAGCAGGCGGGCGCTCATGGGTTGCTCGAAGCCTGCAGCAGTGGTCTGGTCGCGAAGTGATAATAAAGCTTCACGCACCGCGTCGATATCCAGCTCTTCGTCGCCTTGCGGCGTGAAAAAGTCGAGGATCATTTGATTCACGCTATTCACCCAGTCTGCCGTGCTCTGGGGTTCTGCCAGCCGCAGTCGATAAGTCTGTAACAGATTAATGAAGTCGCAGAGTTTGCCCAGTAGCTCGCCATCGCCGGCAGCGATATCAAAAGGTAAGCGATGCTGGTGCAGGCCCTGTTCTGCCTCCATGGCGTA
>ENA-OWPI01000732-OWPI01000732.1-marine-metagenome-genome-assembly--contig:-NODE-732-length-42217-cov-4.029924_pt1 | contig 42217 bp, 28 predicted proteins | sample MGYA00238138_ERZ651775 | MGnify/ENA primary metagenome ERZ651775 (study PRJEB26906, sample SAMN06265043) | marine metagenome | isolation source: Helgoland LTER site | place: Germany:Helgoland, sampling...
GTTCTTTGCTCCGCCAGTGGTCGTGATGGTTTGATTACGAAAGATGGTATTGCCGAACAGTTGGAGGGTGCCGCCGGGATCACTGCTACCGAATGTGATATCGCCTACACCAACGCCCAATATTAAGTTATTTGCTGTTGTCTCATTGAGAAACAAAGTGGACCCGTTGTTGATCTGGTAGCTGGAAGAATCGGGATTATTAGATCCGGCCGTTGCGGATATTTCCAAGGTGCCGCCGTTGACCGTGGTAGCGCCTGTATACGTCGAGTTCGCCTCGATAATCAGGGTGCCGTCACCTTCCTTGGTGAGGCCCGCGCTGCCGGTGCCGATGATTACACTGGTCACCGAAAGGGTATCGTCAGCGCCAACATCGATGTCGAACAGTTGGGCACCGTTTCTGCGTATGTCCAGCTCGCCGGAGAGTGTGCCGGTGTTGGTGCCGGCAAGGTCGAGACGGATCGTCCTGTTGTCGCCGCTGTTCTGGACTAGCACGTCCTCGGAAAGATCCAGCGCGTCAGCTCCGAACTGTAGCTCACCGCCCCCGGTTAAAACGACCAGGCCGGTTCCCAGGGCTTCGCTGTTCTGGATTTCAAGCGTGGTGCTGATGTTGGTGCGGCCGGTGTAGGTGTTGGTGCCGGTGAGGGTCAACGTGCCACTGCCGCTCACGTTTACATCGTTACTTCCGTTGCCGGTTCCGTCGTCGCTGATGATGCCGCTCAAGGTCTGGTCGGCGGAGCTGGCGTAGGTGAAGTCCGTGCCTTGGTTCATCGTGATGTTGCCGGCGTAGGAGCCGCTGCCAAGCTGACCGGCACCACTGATGACCAGCTGGGACTGATTGTTTAGTGTGAGATCTGAAGTGAAGGTGTTGACCCCTGAGAGGTCGAGCGTGCCGCCGGTGCCCACTGAATACGTCCCCCCTCCGCCTGCGATCACGGCACTGATAGACAGGGTCTTGCTGCTGTCGGTGAAGTTGAATTGCCTACTACCATTTAACGTCAATGTTCCTCCCCCCGCGATGTCTGTGATGGTGGCATCCTCGCCAATCAGGAATGTGTTCCCGGACCGTTTAAGCTCCACTTCATTGCCATTCAAGTCGATGGTGTAAGTGCCCGCATTGGTAGCTAAAAACTCGATGGAGCCGTAATCATTACCAGTTTCGGTGAGGGTGACAGTGCCGGCTGTGCCCAAGGTGCCGCCGCCGAAGATCAGGTCTTCATTAAATGGATCGCTGCCAGTTCCACCAACCTCATTGGTGACTCCCACGTCCGTGGTCCAGTTGGTGGTCGTGGTATCCCAATTGCCGGCACCTTCGGTGGTTGCACTGTCGCTACTGGTAGGGTCCCAGGTGTAGTCAACCGCCTGTGCGGTCCCAGCTGAAAAGATGGTGAGTAAGGTCAGCGCAACCGGCATAACAACCCCGCGCTGCACGCCGCTGGATTTGGTTTGGTCCAAAGCGTTTGCAGTCGGGTGAATGGTGGTTTTCGGAGTCATTACAGGAAAAGAATTTTGGGAGAATATCGTAGATTTAAGGGGAGTATCGTAGATATTTGTAGGGGATTTTGCTAAAAACCATCAAGGAACTATATAATATAGCATAAAAAAAGTATTTATACCATCGGGTCTTTACCCGATGGTAGGCATGTTATTTGGTTGACTTGGGTTGATTCGATCATGCGGGGGGGGGGTCGCCATCGCGGAGTTGTCCGCGGTTGGCATGCCGCAGCGTGCCAAAACCTTCTTCTTGGTGAGAAGACCCCCAAAGCTGGACCAGTCTAAATGTTAGTCTGATAGTGTTGGTGCATGTTGTGATTAATTGTTCAGGATGTCTTTACAAAGAATACCTCTGCCGGTGATTGCTAATCGATGCCGCTGTGAATGCGGCGTTCATTGCAGTGTACACGCCAGTCTTTGATAGCGACCTTTCGTCTAGTTCATTGATCAACCAATCGAGATTAACTACAACCAGTCCGCGTCGCCGGGAAAGGTTCGGGCAATCAAAGATTTCGTCAAAGAGCACGGGCTGCCATTCGGCATCGTGATCGATAATGGTGCGTCAGCGCGCTGGATCACCGAAGAGATCGTCGCCGTGCCATTTTTATTTTTGTATCTAATTAAATGACGTGGCAAAGCGTGTGCTGGAAACTTCCGTCTACTTCGTCATTTGTTCGACGTTCAGAATTTCGCCAAACAGGGATGGGCCGTTGCCTTCGATTTTGACGTCGAGCGCGCCATCGGCATCGACGGACAATGTGCGGATGCGTGAGGCACCGCTTTGGTAGTCGAAAGTCGTGGCGTCGTCTTCGTAGAGTTCGCAGCTGCCGGCTGTGTTACCGTAGTGGCGCACGATCATGTCTTGGCCTTTGGCGGCGGTGCTATTGAGCGGCGCTTCGGCGAACATCGGGATAACTGCGCCTTGTTTGACGAACAGTGGGGTGCGATCCTGTAGCTCGGCTGCGGTGACTGTGATCATGCAGTTGTTGCCCGCCAGTACGCCAGTGTAGAAATCATACCAGTTACCGGCAGGCAGTTGCACGCTACGTTCGGTGGCGTGTTCTTGATAGAAGGGCGCCACCATGATGCTCGGGCCGAACATGAATTGATCGTTCTTCTCAATGATCTCGCCGGTCGCATAAGGATTGGTTTCGCTGTCGAGTTCACCTGCGATGATCGTTTGGTCGCCTGCTTCAAAGTCACCTTCGAGGATCATCGCACGCACGGGTGGGATGCCGTCGCGATTATACGCAGCAAAGGCGGAATAGAAGTAGGGCAGTAGGCGCATGCGGAGCTCGATCACATCGCGCACCGCGTCCGTGACTTCGGGGAAGTCCCATGGCTTTACGCCAGAGGCCCAGGCGTTCAGATTTGCCATTGGTGAGAAGCAGACGGTCTGCATGCGGTTGAGCCATTCACGGGCGCTGCCTGCGCTGCGGATTTCGGGCGTCCACAGAATGCCGCAGAGACTGGCGGTGGAGAGACCAGTGATGTATTGCGCGTGATCGTAAGAATCCGAGTAAATGACGAAGGGGTAGCCGGACGCTGCTCCGTTACTGGCGCGCACCAGACTGTAGGTGCGTTGGTTGTTGGCTTTAAACAGATCTTGGTAGAGTAGCTTCTGCAGTAGCATGCCGTAGGTTTGGCGTAGTGCCTCAGCGGAATTGCCGGACGGGAAGGTGGCATGATCAGGCCACAGCCAGCGGTCGTAGCCATCGACTTCGTCCATCTTGTAACCGCTGATGCCGATGTCGAAATGGTCGGCCTTGTGTTGCGCTGCCAGCAAGTGGCGCGCGGCGGGCAGTGTATAGTCGGGTACGATGCCGAGCCAAACCGTATGCGAGCCAGACAGTGGATACATGTCTTCGTAGAGTTTTGCGTGTTGGGAGAGGTAAGGGTTTTCCCAGAGATTGAGACGAATGCCTTGCTTAAGTAGTCCCTGCGTGAAGGCTTGCGGATCCGGGAAGCGCTTGGTCTGCCACTCAAACGTGCAGGGGTAGGACTTCGTCATCCAGCCAGGTTCGAGGCCAATCACATCCAGCGGAAATTGATGCTCGGTATATTCGGCCACTTCGGCTTCGACTTGCTGTGCATTATGGTGCGCGTGCACACGGTGCCAGAAACCGAGGCCCCAGAGTGGTGGCAATGCGCCGCCGCCAGAGTAGAGATTGTAGCGTTGCACCACTTCCAGCATCGAGTCGCCAGCAAACACCATCAGCTCGAGGCCGTTACCACTGATCGCTGCCTCTACGGAGTCGCCCATCGGGTTGGCCTGCCACGGGCCAGGCTGGCTGGCGACTTCATCCTCGGGCGGATTGCGGTCGACTTCGGGGGGGCGCTGGCTGGCGTCTTTGCGATTGCTGATCTGATTGTAAACTTTAAGAAAGCGCGCGGTGTTGAAGAATACGCCGTAGCCTTTAGAAGAAACATAGAACGGCACTGGTGCATGGGTGCGGCCGCCGCCTTGCCCCCAATGATCCATGTTCAGCTCCAGCACACGGCTGGTCTGATTAACCTTATCGAGCTGTAGACCGTAGCCGTAGAGTTTTTCATCTGGGCCGCAGGGGATGCGCACCATGATGCGGCCATCGGGGTTGATGGAGTAGCGAATCGAATCGGCTTCGAATGGGAAATCTGGATCGCCGAGTGTATTCAAACGGCCGATACGCGGGGGCTCGGCCGCTAGATCGGTATAGCGTAGTTCGTTGGCCATGTCGCCAATGCTGGCACTCCAGACGCCGTTGGCTGGGTGTTGCCAGTCTTGAATCACAGGAAGAGTATCGAGCGTGGTGGCTTGTTTCACAGTGCTGTGCATAAAGTCGGCCTGCTGGGCTTGGGCGTGCGGGGTGAGTGCAATCGAGAGCAGAGCTGCGATGATCGCGGTAGATTTAAGTGGACTGGGTGCTTGGGACATGAGGTGCATCGATTGTTTTTAAAAATAGTGGCATAGTTGTTGAATACTAACATCTTTTTGTAAACCTTGAATTTGTATTTTGCGGGATACTAGGACTTTTCGTCAGGGCATATCTTTATAGATATTCTTTTTCCTTATATAGTTAGCTTATTAATACTGAATGTGGGGCGCCTCTTCGGCAAGGGAAGGTGCCTTAGATTGTGGTTCGACGCTGCGACAGGCTAAGAATTCAAAAACGAGTTCACCACCCAGATCTAACCGAAGGCTGTGGCGGAGAGATTCTAGCTAATCTTTATAACCACAAAAATTATACAAAGGCTGACTTTTAGATGGTTCGATTTCTTGTGGTTTCTTGTGCCTTCTTGTGACCCAACCATCCCGATCAATCGAGCAGTCGAAGCAGTGCTCTTGCCGCTTTGTCCGCCGTAGGGCTAGCTAGCTGGCAAGTCCTGAGTTGGCGGAAAGCAGACGATCTGCACGCTTTGCGTTGACCCCTTCGGTGGCTGTTGAACTTAATGAGCGTCTCATGCGCCTAGATAAATTTGTTAGTAAAAGCACCGAATACAGCAAGGACGAGGCTATTCAATTGATACATGCTGGCCAGCTTAGGGTCAATGGTGCAGCGGTCATGAATGAGGCTATACAGGTGCATGAGAATAATACGATCACGCTCAATGGCGAATGCTTGCAGGCTCGGGAATTTCGTTACCTGCTGATGCATAAATCCTTGGGCACGACTTGCTCGAATGTCGATGAAGGCTATCCGTCGCTCTTTAATTCCTTGCAGATCGAGAAGGTCTCAGAATTGTATGTGGCAGGGCGCTTGGATGTCGATACCACTGGTTTAGTGCTGATCACTGATGATGGTCGTTGGATCTTTGATACTATACGACCATTAAATAATTGTCAGAAAGTGTATCGTGTCGTTCTATCTCGTAAGCTATGAAATATAAAGTATTAAATCTGTTTCTATCGACGATGACCCTAGGGTTGGTTGCTGCGCCGGTCTGTGTGGATGCCACTCCTCGTCAGGAGATCGATTATAAAGCCTTCCTGGGCAACCACGACATGATGTGGGACCGAATCCCCAATCGCTGGGAAGTGGCGCCCTACACCGGGAATGGTACTGTGGGCTTCACCTTTTATCAGGCAAAGGGCTCGGCGAAGAATGTGATCTCAATCTTTACAGGGCGGCATGATTACTACGACCATCGCCTGCCGCACGAGGGTGCGCAGCATTTATGGATTTACCGCTGCCGTCTACCACTCGGTCATTTCAATGTGACTTCGCAGGGCGATATCACCGAGGTGGATTTACGCTTAGACCTCTGGAATGCAGAACTTGTGGGAACCATCAAGACCACCAAGGGCTCGTATCAGGTACGTGGCTTGACGCAGCGAACCAGCGATGTGATCTACTTTGAAACAGACGCTTCGGCAGGGGAGTCGATTCAAATTTCTTGGCATCCTGAGCAGGCAAAATCATCGGTGCGTAATACCTTGGAACGCGGCGGCGGACCAAAGGGCGGAACTTGGGATGCGATGCGTACCGCGCCGTATCCGCTGCCACCAGAGCCCGTGTTGAGTAAAATCGATGGCATTAATTTCTGCCTGCAAGCGCTGCATGCGCATCGTGGGGAAACGACCACTGGTTGGGAAACATTGGGTGATGCTGGCGGTAAGCAGGTGTTGCTCGCGAGCGTGCATCACAGCTTCCCTGAGAGAAACAGTTTAGCGACGGTGCAGACCAATTTGAATCAGGCAAAAAAATCACTGCAGGCGGGGGAGTTTGTTGCCAGTCATCGCCAGTGGTGGCATGACTATTATCCGCAAAGTTTCCTGACGATTAACGATGCTGAGAAGGAAGCCTTTTATTGGATTCAAATGTACAAGTTGGGCTCGGCGATGAGTCAGGACGGCCCGATTCTCGATGTGATGGGGCCGTGGTATCACTACACTTTCTGGCCAATGGTGTGGGGCGATTTGAACGTGCAGCTGATCTATTGGACGCACCTGACCGCCAACCGTATGTCGGTCGGCGAATCGTTGGTCAATAATCTGGATAAGTATGCGTTTAACTTGAGCAAGAATGTGCCGGAGCGTTGGCAAGACAGCATGGCGCTAGGTGCGCTGTTTCCGCAGGACTGTCTGTCGTTTGATAATGCGAAAACGCCAGACATGTTGGCGTGGGTGTTACATAACTACTGGTTGCATTGCGAATACGCGGGCGATCGTGAACGTATGCGCGACGGACTGTTTCCGTTGCTGCGTAAAAACGTTAACGGCTACCTAAATTATCTGCGGGAAAACCCCGTGCAGTCGGACGACGGCAAGATCCATATTAAGATGAGTTGGTCGCCCGAATATCCCAGCGGACACGGTCAGGACGTTAACTTCACCATCGGCCTATTGCGATGGGCCTGCGGCACCTTGCTCGATATCAATGCCGAACACAAATTGAACGATCCGCTAGCAGCCGAGTGGCAGAACATACTCGACCATCTGGTGGAGTATCAGGTCGATGGAAACGGTCTGCGAATTGGAAAGACGATCCCCTTTGAGAAGCCGCATCGGCACTATTCGCACTTGCTGCCGTTCTTTCCCTTGTCGGAGATCACGCCGGAGAATCCAGCAGATGCACAGATGCTGCGCACCTCGCTCGACCACTGGTTGGATGTGAGTATTTACGGGGTGCAAAAAGACCAGGCGATGGCAGTTACGGGCTACACCGCGACCGGTGCAGCGTCTATGTATGCACGACTGGGCGCGACTGAAAAGGCCGCCTATTATCTGGATTTCCTGATCAATCATAAGAACATTTCTCCGACCACAATGTATGCCGAAGGCAACCCAGTGATCGAAACACCGCTGTCGTTTGCCAGCAGTGTGCACGATATGCTGCTACAGAGTTGGGGCGGCAAAATTCGCGTGTTTAACGGCTCACCGAAGGCATGGTCAGATGTGGCGTTTCATCAACTGCGCACCGAGGGAGCGTTTTTGGTCAGCGCCAAGAAGAAGGGTGGCGTCACCCAGTTTGTCAGCGTGCAAAGCCTGATCGGCTCGCCCTGTCAGGTGCAGACCGATATCTCGAAGCCGATCATAACCATCAATGGCAAGCAGGCGAAACGCGGCGTGGTTGAAAAGACCGCGGATGGCTTCTATCAGGTGGCTCTAAAGGCAGGCGATACGGCCACCTTTACACCGGTGGCATTGAAGCATGCGGACCTGAGCATTGCGCCAATCCCCGTCAGTGCTGCGAACCGGAATGCATTCGGATTGAACGACAAGAGCGTTCGTTTAGCTGGCCATCAATTCTACTATCCCGAGGCGGCTAAGGCCACAGCGAAACCTGCGGTCGCAACACCGACAAAGGCTGTGGCGTTGTCTGCAACCAAGGGGCAAATCGTCCGCATCGAATTACCCGGCATGGAACGCATTCTGTCGTTGGCGGAGGTGCAGGTCACTGCGGGTGGGCAAAATATCGCGCTCAATCGAGCTGCATCTGCAAGCTCGGCTGTCTTTGGAGGTGTGCCTGCTCTGGCGGTCGATGGCAAGACCGACGGCGACTACACGAAGGGATCGGTCACGCACACTGCCACCGAAGCAAACCCCTGGTGGGAAGTCAATCTGGGCAGTATCCATAAGATTGATACAATAAAAGTCTTTAATCGTACTGGAGGCGATGGCGTGCTTTTAGATCCGTTTACGCTCAAGATTCTGGATGCGGATCGGCAGGTTGTGTTTGCGCTCGAAAATATGTCGACTGCCGAAGTCGTCGAGATTTCGAAGAATGGCGTCAAGCAGACTGCCGCGCCTCATGAAGGTCCGTTTCCGGGGCAACTGCAGCAGTGGCATGGCTTCGACATGTATGTGAATGGTGGCAACCGGGTCGTGGTGCCGAAGCAGGTCGCCGACGGCAAGCCATGGGTGTGGCGCGCGGTTTTCTGGGGCCATCAACCGCAGTTTGACATCGCGATGCTGGAGCAAGGCTATCACGTCGTTTATTGTAAAGTGACTGGTCTCTTAGGTAGTCCAGCAGCACTTAAACGCTGGGATGATTTTTATGATTATTTACGCTTTGAGCACCTTTTCGCCGACCGTGCAGTGTTGGAAGGCATGTCGCGGGGCGGGTTGATTGTTTATAATTGGGCGGCGGCTAATCCTGACAAGGTAGCGGCAATCTATGCCGATGCGCCGGTGATGGATTTCAAGAGCTGGCCCGGTGGTAAGGGCAGTGGAGTCGGCAGTCCCAAGGACTGGAAAAACTGCCTTAAGCAATATAAAATGACCGAGAGTCAGGCGATGGCCTATCAAGGCAATCCACTGGATAATCTGACTGCCATTGCCAAGGCTGGTATCCCAATACTGCATGTCGTTGGCGATGTGGACGAGGTCGTGCCAGTGGCAGAAAATACAGCCATCGCTGAAGCGCGCTACAAAAAGTTGGGTGGCACTTTCGAAGTGATCCATAAGCCGAGCGTCGGCCACCATCCGCACTCCTTGAAAGACCCGCAACCAATTGTTGATTTTGTGCTGCGCCACAGTGGCGGCAAGGCAGCGCTCAGTGCCGAGGAAATTGTCAGTGACGACAACTTTACCTTACGCGGTAATTTCAACAATAGCCGCATTCAATTCGAACAGAACAAGCGCGGCCATGTCGCCTTTATTGGTGGTTCGATTACCGAGATGAATGGCTATCGCCCCAAAGTCTGCGCTATGTTGCGTAACCGCTTTCCGGATACAGTATTCACCTTTACCCAGGCAGGCATCAGCTCGACCTGTTCAGACACGGGTGCCTTTCGTTTACAGCGAGACGTGTTGAGCCAAGGTCCGCTGGATATGTTGTTTGTCGAGTTCGCCGTGAATGACGATCAAGACGCGTATCAGGATGCTAGTGGGGCACTGCGTGGCATGGAGGGCATCATTGCCCAGGCGCGGCAGTATAACCCCAAGGTCGACATTGTAATGACTCATTTTGTGAATCCGAATATCCTCGGTAAGTTACAAAAGGGGCAGACGCCGCCATCGGTGGCCGCACACAGTAAGGTGGCGCAACACTACGGTGTATCAGTCAATCATTTGGCGCAGGAGTTGGCGGATCTCATAACAGCTGAAAAAATGGATTGGCAGCAATTCGGTGGTGTGCATCCCAACGACTACGGTAACACCATGTGCGCGACCATGATCGCGAATGCCCTCCTTAAAGAATGGGCGACGCCATTACCGTCTAATGCCAAGCCGCAGGACCATCCAGTGGTCGCAGCGATTGATAGCAACAGCTACGTCAACGGGCGTTTTCTGCCGTTTGCCGATATTAAAACAGACGCCAATTGGCAGGTGGGTGTACCAAACTGGAAACAGTCAAAAAGCGGCGCCGTGCGAGCTAGATTCAAGCAGATGCCGATGATTTATAGCGCTGCGGCGCACGCCAAGCTGACGATTGAGTTTAGCGGTACAGCGATTGGCGCCTATCTACTGGCAGGAAAAGATTCGGGCATCATCCGCTGCACAGTGGATGGCCAGCACAGCAAAGAGATCGATACGCTGCATCGTTTCAGTGGCTTCAACTATCCCATGACTGTAATGTTTTTCAATGAGTTGCCAGCAGGTGAACATACTCTCGAATTGGAGATTTTGGAGAATCGGGCAGGACGTATTCAGCCTGGTGGCACGGCGTTGCGAGTGATTGGCTTCACCGCGAATTAGAGTTGGCTGAGACAGGGAAGGCATTTGTGAATAAACGCTAGTTGATCGGCCTGCGTTCTTTTTAAATAGTGCTATTGTTAGTTTTAACATACTGCTTGCGGTTGCGATCTGAGGTGGTTCAGTAATAGCGATGAATTGCTCTAAATTTGCTATAATCTGTGTTGTGTTGGCTACGGCTGCTTTGTCTGCACCGTTGTGTGCTGCGACTGAGGCGTCGCGGCCTGCACAGCCCAATGTAATTTTGCTGCTGACCGATGACCTTGGCTGGCAAGATGTGAAATGCTACGACATCGACGAGCCCTCGCCGATGGAGACGCCTAATATCGATGCGCTGGCCAAAGAGGGCGTGCTGTTTTGGCAGGCGTATTCGCCGGCGCCGACGTGTGCCCCGACGCGATGTGCGATTATGAGTGGCAACCATCCGGCGCGTGCGCAGAAGACACACGTTGTGGGCGGTGGGCCACCGACTCCGTATAACAAGGAGCTGCACCGTATGATGCCACCTTGGTATAGCGGACGCATGCCGGAGGGCGAACTGACGCTGGCGCGTGTGCTGCAGCAGAATGGCTATGCGACCGGGCATTGCGGAAAGTGGCATATGGCGATTAATCATAATGCGTATCCGCAGCCCGAGGATCAGGGCTTTGATTGGACACGGCACAACCTCGGCACCACGGCACGGATGCGCCCACATCGCATGACAGGCTTTGCTACGGCCGAGGAGGGCGATCCTTACCGGTTGGATGAAAATGGTTTCCCTTATCATCAGAACAGTGAAGACGCCATGCAGTTCATCGCGGAGCACGCGGATCAACCGTTCTTCCTCTATTATGCGACTTGGCTGGTGCATACGCCGATCCATACGCGAAGCGAAGCGTTGCTGCAGAAGTATGTTAAGAAACTCGGCGTCGAACTGCCGGAAAATCCTGCTGAGTGGACAGGTGAGGGGCAATCCAACCCATTTTATTGTGCGATGGTCGAGGAGTTGGACTACTATGTCGGCCGTCTGCTTAAGTATCTCGATGTGACCGAGGATCCCCGCTGGCCGGGACATAGCTTGCGCGAAAATACTTATTTGATTTTCACCTCCGATAATGGCGGCATGGAGCGACATCCGGGCGAGATTATTACCGACAACTTTCCGCTTGCCCGCGGCAAAATCTCCGCGATGGAAGGCGGCACGCGTGTGCCGTTGATTGTTCGCGGCCCGGGGATTGTCGCTGATGTGCAGTCTGATGTGTTGGTCAATGGACTCGATTTTTACCCGACCATTTTGGCGCTGGCTGGAATTGAGCGGCCTGCCGAAAAGCACTTGGACGGTGCGGATCTGAGTGCCTTGTTAACCAACGATCCGACCAATCCAGAACTGGTGCACGAAGCGAATGGCCAGGTGCGCGACACCATGGTCTGGCACTTTCCAAACAGTATCGCCTTGGAAAGCACGATTCGTGTCGGCGATTGGAAGCTGGTGCGTAATTATGATCACGTGGGCAATCAGCATGCCCCAGAGTTAGAACTCTATCGCCTGTATGAGACGCAGGCCGGTCAGCCAACCCGCAGCGATATTGAAGAAGCCAATAATCTGGCTGATGCCATGCCCGAAAAAGCGCAGGCGCTGAATGCAAAGCTCAGCGAGATACTCACCGAAATGGAAGCGAGTTACCCGTATTACAATCCCGACTTCATGCACCCGTTGCCGAATAAGGACAAGGTCTGCACGATCAATTCGCATACGCAGAAGGGCGACCGGGTCGAATTTAGCTATCAGGAACACGGTGCCAAAGTCGTGCGTGCCAACTTGCTCTACACCTTAAATGGCGGCGCGCGGTATGAAGAGTGGTTTCGTCAACCCGCAGACTTGTTGCCTGATTCCAAGGTCGTCGCGCAGTTACCTGCAGGTACCAGCCATTACTTTATCAATTTGATCGACGAAAACAACTTTCTCGAAAGTTACCCGGAAGTGATGGACATGCGCGGTCAGGCAAGGGGTAAGAACCCGTATTCCACCATGGCCTTGCCAGTTAAATGATCAGTGCGAAGTACCTATGTGTATCCGATTAGATAACGTCGGTTCAATCTAGCGGATAACACTCAGTGTTCGCTAGCTGTATGGTCATGGTCGACAGAACTAAATAGCACGAACTTAAGCGCGAAAAATCGCTCTAAACAGCCTGCTGTTGCATACGCTTAGCTGGCAGCGGCGTTGGCGTGCTCAGGTTTTAGCCGCTGATCAGCGATTCTTAGTTGCGCGAGTCGATCGAGGCTGTTTTGTCTATGGGGTCCTTTTTTGCTGTGGTTTATTGTGCGGTGCCTGCGCGCGCAGTTTCAATTGAATCACACTTAGTCACTCTCAGCGAAACTTCCACCCTGACTCTCAAAATGAGCGAAACACCACACATTGATATCGACTACGTCGCCAACCTAGCGCGGCTCGATCTTTCCGACGACGAAAAATCCAAACTTGGCACCCAACTCGACGACATTCTCGGCTACTTTGACAAGCTCAACGCTGTCGATGTCGAAAGCGTCGAACCGATGGCCCACGCACATCGTGTCTTCAATGTCTGGCGCGAAGGCGATGAGCCCGGCCCAACGTACGCACCCGAAGTGTTGCTCAATATGGCTCCCGAGCAACGCGACAATCAAGTCGTCGTGCCCAAAGTCGTCGAATAAGTGCACTCTATTTTAGTAAAACCGCGAATGGATACGAATAGACACAAATCATGTATGGTGAGTGACTCTAGTATCCTTAGTTGGACTTTGATTTTAATATATAATTTCTAAAAAATATTCGTGCTAATTCGTGTCCATTCGTGGTTCAAGTTACACATGACCTGAGTTTTCCTGTCGCATGTCCGATCTCCATTTCAAAACTATTTCCGAACTCGCCGCGATGCTCGCTGCGGGTCAAACGACTTCGGTTGCCATCACTCAAGCAGTGATCGATCGGACCGCAGCAGTCGACGGCCAAGTACGAGCCTTCCTCTCGTCCGACGCCGACGATGCACTCGCGCAAGCGCAGGACTCTGATCAGCGCCGCGCGGCTGGCGAAGTCCTTGGACCGCTTGATGGTATTCCCATCGGCATCAAAGACACGCTCGCCGTTAAGGATCAGCCGCTGCGTTGTGCTTCCAAGATGCTCGAGAACTATGTCTCTCCGTTTGACGCGACTTGTATTGTCAAGTTGCGCGAGGCTGGTGCCGTGATCTGGGGGCGCCTCAATATGGACGAGTTTGCGATGGGCTCCTCCACAGAAAATTCCGCTTACCATACTACCTGCAACCCATGGGACCTCGATACCATCCCTGGTGGTTCCTCCGGTGGTAGTGCCGCTGCGATGGCAGCTGGCGAGGCGATCGCTACTCTCGGCACCGATACCGGTGGTTCGATTCGTCAACCTGCCGCGCTTTGTGGCGTCGTCGGGATGAAGCCCACTTACGGCCTCATTTCTCGCTACGGCCTGGTCGCTTTTGCATCGTCGCTCGACCAAGTCGGTCCGTTTGCGCGCACTGTCGAAGATGCTGCTTTGCTGCTGCAAGCGATGCTTGGCAAGGATCCACTCGATTCCACTTCGATCGCGCCGCAAGGTGACAGCAATTACGCGCAAGCTCTTAAGGAAAAGAAGGGTCCTTGGAAACTTGGCGTGCCGCGTGAATTCTTTGCTGAAGGGATCGACCCTGAGGTGAAGGCTAATATCGAGCAAGCCATCGACTGGTATAAGAGCCAGGGCTGCGAGATCGTTGATATTTCGCTGCCGCACTCCGAATTGGCCGTGCCGGTTTATTACATCGTGGCAACTGCGGAGGCCTCTTCTAACTTGGCTCGCTTCGACGGGGTGCGCTACTCGCACCGCAGCGAAGAGGCGAAGGATGCACTCACTCTCTTTACTAAGAGCCGCGGCGAAGGCTTCGGCGATGAAGTGAAGCGCCGCATCATTCTTGGCACCTATGTGCTCAGTTCAGGTTATTACGACGCGTACTATTTGCGTGCGCAAAAAGTGCGCCGCTTGATCCTCGGTGATTTCGAGACCGCCTTTGAGCAATGTGATGCGATCCTTACGCCGACCTCGCCCACACCAGCGTTCAAGCGCGGCGAGCGCGCCGATGATCCACTCGCCATGTATCTGAGCGACATCTACACCATCTCAGTCAATCTTGCTGGCTTGCCGGCGATCTCCGTTCCAAGTGGATTCACCGAAAGCGGTTTGCCGATCGGCCTGCAAGTCATCGGCAAAGCCTTTGGCGAAGCCGACATGTTCGCCGTAGCCAACGCCTTCGAGCAAGCTCACGACTACTACAAAGCGGTTCCCGCTTTGTAGAGTGACGAGTGAAAGTGATAGTGAAGAGTGCGAAACACTTGAGCCTTAACTTTCACTTTTTCTTAATTCTTACTAGTTTCACTTATCGCTCTCCGCGAACTCTGCGGTTTAAACTCACGCAACCTAAGCCACTCTCACTTTCACCATCACTTCGCGCGAAGCGCGTCACTACTCCAGTATGGAATACGAAGCAGTCATCGGACTCGAAATTCACGTGCAGGTTAAAACCCGCACCAAGATGTTTACCGCCGCACCTTACCATTATGGTGCTGCGCCCAATACGCTAACCGACGCCGTGGTGCTTGGCTTGCCCGGCACGCTGCCAGTGCTCAACCATTTCGCCATCGAGCAGTGCGCTAAGCTTGGTCGGATGCTCGGTTGCGAGATCGCCGCAGTCTGCAAGTGGGATCGTAAAAACTATTTTTATCCGGACTCGCCAAAAAACTACCAGCTCACGCAAAACGAAGAACCGCTTTGCATCGGTGGTAAGGTCGAGATCGAGCTCCCTGGTCCGTCGCGCAATGTCGAAGGCGACCACCTCTGGGTGCAGCTCAATCGTATTCACCTCGAAGAAGACCCGGGCAAGCTCACACACGAGGCCTTCGATACCGTAATCGATTTCAACCGTGCTGGCGTGCCACTCGCCGAGATCGTGACCGAGCCCGACATGAGCTCGTCCACCGAGGCAGTCGCGTTTCTCAACTGCCTGCGTAACATGATTATCTATGCCGGTATTTCCGACTGTGATATGGAGAAGGGGCAAATGCGTTGCGACGCCAACGTATCGATTCGCCCAGTCGGTTCCGATAAGCTCGGCACCCGCACTGAGATGAAGAACCTCAACTCCATGTCCAATGTCAAGGCATCGATCGAATACGAGATTTCACGTCAGACTGATATTCTGGAAGAGGGTGGCAAGATCACGCAAGAGACCCGCCGCTGGGATGTGGATAAAGCCATTAGCTTCTCGCTCCGCAGTAAGGAAGAGGCGCACGACTACCGGTATTTTCCAGATCCTGATCTGATGCCCGTGCGGATGGACCGCGCCCGCGTGGCTGAACTCGAAGCCGAACTGCCGGAGCGTCCATTGGACAAACAGCGCCGCTACCAAGAAGAGCTTGGTCTGCCGTTTACCATCACATCCGTGCTCTGCCAAGATCGCGAGCTCAGTGAATTCTTTGAAGCCGCTCTGGAGACGCACAACGCGCCCAAGGCGATCGCCAACTATATCACCAACGATTTACTTCGCGAACTTTCTGCCGTCTCCGACCACGGTGAATCGGCACACTCTGTCAGCCAATCAAAGCTTACGCCCGCGCACATCGCGACGCTCGTTAAGATCATCGACGAAGGGGTGATTTCCAAGCAGATCGGTAAGGAAGTCTTTACGGACATGTTCGCCACCGGCGACATGCCCGACGCCATCGTCGAGAAAAAAGGCCTCAAGCAAAGTAACGACACCGGCGAGATCGAAGCCCTCTGCCGCGAAGCTATCGCTGGCAACGCGAAGGCAGTCGGTCAATATAAAGACGGCAATGAGAAGGCGCTGAATGCCTTAAAGGGACCCGTGATGAAAGCTACTAAAGGTAAGGCAAATCCTGCGATGCTGGATCAGCTATTAAAACAGCTGATTGATGCTGGGTAGTATGCTTTAGGCTATACATAAATCGAATGCAATAGTCCTATTAAAATGCCTATAATCGCCACTTGCCGTGTGGCTAATTGCTAGCAGGAACGGCATCTGCGGTGATTTGGGTTTTTAAATGGTCGAGTAGTTGGTTGAATTCATGCGATAACGCATTTTCGTTAATCAAAACTGACATCTCGTCCAGTATCCTGTTTATATTTGTATTATTTTGCATGCATGCCAGGCCCCGCAACTTGTGCAGGCTGCTACGTATTGCACTCAGTTCTTTCCGCTCAATATGCTGAGTTAGTTGCTCTAGACCTAGGCTGAACGATTGCTGGTAGCGTTTATTTAGCAACGTAATCTTAGTGGCATCGTCCCCTCCCAGATAATCTAGCAACCCGCGTTGAGGCGTACACGAGTTATATTCTTCCGAGTTAAAAATAATGCCTATTTTATTAGCCGTAAGAGGTTTTTCGATGAAGTGATGAAACCCTGAACTTAGACATTTTTTTGCAGTTTCTGAATCGGTTAAAGCACTATACGCGATAAACGTGGGTGGGTTGACCGTGGATGTTAGAAAATACTCTTGGACAACTTCTATACCATTCATGAGAGGCATATTAATATCTAATATAACCACATCGAATTTTTCAGATTGTAGTTTCTCAAGTGCTTGTTTGCCATTACAAGCCTCTATCACTGTCGCTCCCATTTTCTCGAGTAAAATGCGATAGGCGTAGCGATTGAAGTCCATATCATCCGCAAGCAACACCAACTTTTGGTCAAAGATTAGCTGGGTTTTATTGCTGAGGGTTTTCTCATTAATGGCGGCCCCTAATTTGAAGGGCAGTGTCAGTTCGAAAACGCTGCCACTTTTAGTTTCGGACTCCTTGAGATTAAGCGTGCCATTTAGGGTTTGCGCAATCCTTCGAGAGATCGGAAGCCCCATCCCAGAACCGGGCTGACTATTCTCATTCACTGCAAGGCGTGTTGATGGGTGGAATATTAAGTCCTGTTGGATTATTGGAATTCCTGGGCCAGTATCTTTAATGCTAAAAGTTGCAGTGATATTTTTTTCATTCTGCTGATAGCTCAATTCTAAGTTCACAGACCCGCTGTCGGTGTACTTAATCGCATTGGATATTAGGTTAATGAGAATCTGTCTGAGTGGTGTAACTGCTCCAATCCAATTATTCGATACTTCTGTTAGATCGCAACTCAACTGCAAGCCCTTGCTTTCGGCTTGGTGAGAATGCATCGCTATTAAACTTTTAATAATGGTGTTCACATCAAACGGTTCTTCAGTGCAATGATAGATTCCTGCTTCGAGGCTGCTGTAATCTAACGTAGGTATAATTAATTGCTCTAGGTGCTGCTTGCAGGAAATGAGGTAATTGATCAGTTCGGCTTGAGTATCAGTTAAGTCTTTCTCTTCCGCTAGTAGTTGCGAGATGTTGATTATACCATTTAGAGGATTTCGAATCTCGTGGCTGAAGCTGGTTAAGAAATTTTGCTTTTCTATGTTTGCTTTTTCTAATTGTTCATTGCGCTGTTCCAATTCGATACTGCGGAGCTCAACGATTGCTTCTAATTCCTTGGTTCGAAAATGAATCCCTATTTGTGCACCCAGAGTAAATAAAACCGTAGTTGTTTCATTGTCCCATTTCTGCTGGTTCTTAAGAGGCCCGAGTAAGATGAGGCCATAAAGTTGCTGATTTGAAGAAATCGGAATGATGACCGAAACATTCAATGCATTGCGTAGGTCAACTAAGCTTAGATAGACTGCCGGATCGATACTCTTAGTTACTTTGTTAATGTTTAGGGGTATAGCTCTCTTAGAAAGCGACACTATTAGTGGACTATTAGCAGCAATCTCACGAACTGCCTTTAAATTCGGGAACCTGCCATTCTTAGCAAGGATGCGATAAGGTTGACCTTCGTTTTCTCTTGTAAAAATGGCTATATTTCGAGTTGGAAGTGATCGCTTAATTACTTTTGCAATTAGGTTAATCAGCGACTGATTGTCATTAGACTCAGTAAACTTAGTGGGCAGATCTTTTAACTGAGTTAAACCAATTGTTGGTTCATTTAGAAATACAGCTTCTAGTACGCGTTCGACCTGAAGTTTAATGGCGGAGACGATCCATGAAAGTAAAACAATCACTAGGAATGCGCCGATGCCATGAATCCAGATCGATTCGGGTGAGAGGGGGGTATTGAGCGTGCTGAAATGATGGGCTATAACCAGTAGGTAAACAAAACTTGCGGTAGCGCACAGGATTAGCTGAAATAAATTTTTATATAATTGGATGCGCACAGTAAAAAAATCTGAGTATAGTCCTTGGGTTAGAAGTACTAAGGAAAAACAAAGAAAAACATTTCCATAAGGTTGCACAGGGATGTTAAACCAGAGTGGAAAGTTCGTGGCGCCACCAATGCATCCTGCAATCCATATAAATAGTATGAAAAGATTTTTTGTCGCACGGTTGCCTAGATGCTCTCTCCATCCGCGAACGAATAACTTGGCGCTTAAGAATAAATAGCCGAAGAAGTAAGTGAGGTATAACCAAGTTAATGGCCCTGCTTCTGGCCAATAACGGTGCCCAAATTTAGGCTTAACCCCCTGCATGATTAATCCTGTAGGCAGCATCAGGCATAAAATAAGTGCTCCGAGGTAGCCATATTTTAGAGCTCTGTTTGATTTTTTACCTGATAATATAATCGAAAAATGATATGCTGTAATCGGCATAAAGATCGATGCGCCTGTCAATAACCGACAAAAGTAATCCGCTTGAATTTCACTACTAGAGATGCGCCATAAAAAATAACCGAACGACCATATCGCTATTGATACCAAAAGATTTACATAATACTTACTGTGTAATTCATTAGTTTTAGCTGCATAAATAGCTGTTGCATAAAAAAAAGCCGTCAAAAAAGTCAGTAGTGACGATAGGATAAGATATGTATTCACTTTACGGTTTCGGTATAGTTACTGCTCAAAGATTTTAAGGTAATATCAAGGAAACCCAATTCGGATCAAATAAACAATGCCAATAAGAACCTATTTGGTGGCAGATGACTTGTAGGTCGATTAAACCTATAGCTGAATGCGATGAAAAATCACCAGCAGCAGTGAATCAGGTTTTACTATCATGCTAGCGGATTGTTTGTTGTATGGTTTGGTTCTTGCCGAGTAGTTGCCAATCATTCGGCGATAACGGGGCGGTGGCCTGAGTCTATTAGTAGGCGTAGAACTCTCTTCGCTCAGGTACATAGTAACTGCACCTGAGTAAGCATGGAGCCTCTGCGCCGTGCGCGAAGTGGGCGTGAGTATGACCCCACCGATCACAATTTGATAAAATAGAGTAAGTTCAATTAGTGGGATAAGATTATTGAAATGTGGATAATTTAGACTTTCCTATTTGCGATGTCGTAGCGATTGATCGTATTAATCGATTGGCATGGGCTGTTTCTGTAACCTTTAAAGAAATTGTGGCAAAACGGGCTCACAAGGTTCAGGCGGCATCATTTCGATGCGACGGTCACTTAAAGCCGAAGGGTTTTCGTCTATGTCGCGCACGTGCGAACGGTCGAGGCACGAAACATCACAAGCACTTGCGTAAGGATTAGATATGGATTCAAATAATATAACGCGCTACACCAATGGGCTAGAGCCAGATTTACCGCTTTTGGCAGTTGATCTAGGCTACAGTGCACGATCAAAGTCTTGCGGTGTGGCTTGGGCGGGTGGTGCTGTGGTTCAGTCATTTGAGTTTGGTGAGTGCATTGAAGCAGTTGCACAGCAGCTTTCTAGGGAGGGGCGACATACGCTGATTCTTGAGGCGGTACTATCCACTTATCATTCGCCCCAAGGAAACCCGACGATTCGTGGTGAGTTTGAGAAAGGCCGTGGTTGGTATCATGGCCCAGGTGTTAGCACCTTTGCAGCTGCGCTTCGCTTTGTGGGCGAGTTGCATCGAGTCTTACCGAAAGACCTGCGACCGATTCCCTTGGTTGAGGGTTTTTTAAGTTATAAGCCAGTGCGCACTGCGCATTCTGAAGATGCGCGGCGTTTGCTTGTGGAATTTGATCAAGCTGAGCGCTTTGAAGCGCTTTCAGGTAGTGAGCCGATTTGCGACTTGTTCGATGGTGTGCCGCAGATACGTCGTTACAATAAGCCTGCCTGAGTTTCGCCCTGCTCGGAAGTCGCGTACCTAAAAGGGCAACTGCAGTGATCGCAGTCTTTTGGGGTGTTGTTGGATGAGTGCGTCTTCAGCAATTATCTTTCGATCAAGTTTGATCTGCCATGGGCGGCTCGTTTGATGGTAATTTAAAATTACCTGTCTTGAGTGTTCCGAGGAAATCGATGTATAATCGAAACTATGAGAGCATATCTAGGTATTGATGGTGGTGGCACGCACACGCGCAGTCTTCTTATTTCGGAGACTGGCAATATTCTTGGACGTGCTGTTGTTGGTCCGTCAAATGTTCAACAAATAAGCAGTCAGGCGCTTCGGAGTACTCTTCAGCAATTGTTGAATCTGACATTTATAAATTTACCCGATGAGATTGAGAGCATCGCTTCGTGCTTTGGCCTTGCAGGTGCTGCTTCTGCTCACAACAAAGAGGACATTCACGCCACCTTAGGCAGCTTGATACCAGTACCATCTGAGCCTCCGAAACTGACTTCTGATGCGCACATCGCATTGGTTGGGGCCCTTGGTGATTGCCCAGGGCTAATGCTAGCCGCGGGTACCGGTTCGATTTGCTTGGGACGCGATGCTAATGGCATCATTCATCAAACTGGGGGTTTGGGGGCCGTCTTCGACGATTTGGGCAGCGGCTTTTGGATTGGTCGAAAAGCTGTGCAAATGTCTTTTCAAGAGTCCGATGGACGTCGACCCTCGGGGCCATGGCAAAGCAATGTCTTGAGGCTGCTAAGCTGCAATACGATTGAACAGTTGCAGTGTAAATTAAAGACCGGCGATATTAACAATTCACATGTCGCTGCACTTGCGCCGATGGTGATGCAGTTGTCTCTGGAAGGAGTCAGTGTCGCAGCTGACATTCTGAATAATGCAGTCCGCGAATTGGTTGCGGTCATCTCAACGACTTATGGTAAAGTGAAGCTCCGGACCGCGCATCTAGTGTTAGTGGGTGGACTGCTAGAGCAGTCCGAGCTATTACGTGACCAGTTATCGGCTGCACTCAAAATCGAGGAGCCAGAAATTCAGATCCAAAAGAGTTTGATGTGCCCGATTGCTGGTGCGGTTGTTCTCGCCTGTCAGGAGTCGAACAATAATGTCCCGAATGAACTTGAACAGGCATTGATTGCTCTGGGCACTGATTCCTCAGTGATTACAAGATAAATTAAATACTGAAACCCTCAATTCGAATTGGGTCTTGATGCTGATAACGACCTATTTTTATCGTTATTTACCTTCGCCTCCAAACGCTCCGGCCTGAAAGAAGCTCAAGGTAATGTAGGTAAATACTCCGATCACGATACCACAGTCTGCTACGTTAAAAGCTGGATAGCGCCCAGTCGGCAGCACCAAAGGAATGGTAAAACCTAAATGGAAATCCAGGAAGTCGATAACATGTCCGTGAACTAGACGATCGACGAGGTTGCCTAGCACACCGCCGATCAGTAAGCCAAAAGCGAGTTGCATTGAACTGCGGTGGAGTTCAAGTGTATGGCGAAATCTGTAAATCGCCGAGAGTGCAATCAATGCAAATAGGGCGAGGATCTCACCGTGGCCAGAGAACATTCCCCATGCAGCACCTTCGTTGCCAATATGTACAATGTAAAAGAAGTGTTCGATCACTTCGATGACATCGCCATCGTGCGGATAAAAATAACTATCCAACGCCAGATTGTTGAAAATCCAGATCTTGGTGAGTTGATCGGCCGCAAACACGATCAGCGCAGTAATAAGTAATCGCTTATAGGAAGTGTTTGGAGTTTTCAATTTTAACGTAATAAAGATCGAGTAAGACTAGTTTTCGTTTACAAAATAAAAATGGTGCCGTCTACGAGAAGGCACCATTCGAAAGGAATTTTCTTAAGTGAACAGTGAGCTTTTAATCGTCATCGTCCGACGTGATCTTTGGCGCATCGGCACTGTCAGCGAAAAGTCCACCTGCAATGCGTTCGATCTTACGGTGCTGGTTTTTTTCGAATTCAGCTTGGCCTTCGACTGAGTAGCGAGCGAAGGGCACGGCTGCGAGGCGATCTTTACTGATTGTTTTGCCTGTGACTTCGCAGACTCCATAAGTACCTTCCTTAATACGGAGAATTGCTTCTTCGACTTCGTTGAGGGCTTCTTGCTCACTTGATACGAGACTGAGTGCAAAGTCGCGGTCAAAAGCATCGGTGCCAGCATCGGCTTCGAGTTTACGATCTCCTTCATCGCGCGATGCGTGCTGCAGCGTGTCGGAGGTGTGGAGGTCGAGTTCATCGCTGACGTGCTGACGCAGATTGAGCAAAAGTTTGTAATATTTCTTCCACTTTTTAGGGATCGATTCATCTTCGAGTGAAGTGACCTTCTTCTTTTCTGCTGGATTGAAGCCTAGAATGTCTGCGAGTGAGGCAGCGCCGAGTACGCGTTTCTTAACAGGCTTATCTTTGACGATGGCCTTCTTTTTGACTGGTGCGAGTTTTTTTACCGCGGGTTCATCCGGTATCGACTTAATTTCTTTTTTACGAGTTGCAACGAGAGCCTCTACGTCATCAAAAGAAAAAGCGATTGGTGTAGCCTTATTACTAGCAGCTTCACCTTCGCGTGCGACCGACGGATTCTTGACTAAAGGAATAGCTTTAGCGGCTTGATTAGTTATGGATTTTTTAACCGCAACCTTGCTGGCTGGTTTCTTGGCGACAGCTTTTTTCGCTTTTGCCTTAGTAGCCGGTTTTTTAGTGGCAGCTTTTTTCGCCTTTGCTTTAGACGCTGGTTTCTTAGCGACAGCTTTTTTCGCCTTTGCCTTAGTAGCCGGTTTTTTAGTGGCAGCTTTTTTCGCCTTTGCCTTAGTCGACGGTTTTTTAGTGGAAGCTTTTTTTACCTTTGCCTTAGTAGCCGGTTTCTTGGCGACAGCTTTTTTCGCTTTTGCCTTAGTAGCGGGTTTCTTAGCGACAGCTTTTTTCGCCTTTGCCTTAGTCGCTGGTTTCTTGGCGACAGTCTTTTTCGCCTTCGCCTTAGACGCTGGTTTCTTGGCGACAGTCTTTTTCGCCTTAGATGCTGGTTTCTTGGCGACAGCTTTTTTAACTGCAGACTTTTTTACAGATTTTTTAGCTACAGTTTTTTTTGCGGCAGATGATTTGGTCTTCTTGATAGTCATTGATAAGATAGAGTGGGGTGTTATTTATTAGAGTCTGAAATTTGTTTAAGTGCTTTAGCGCAACGAGGGGAGACGGCGCCCCAAGTATCGGTCTCGACTAGCGCAGGCACCCAGCGCCAACTGCGTGGGCAGCGTACCCCATCAGCATGTGCGACTTCGACTGTAAGTTCGGTTACAGTGGTGTCTTCGACGACTGTAACTTGAGAAAGAATAAAAAGTTCTGGTAGATCTGATTCATATTGTTTGAGGCGCGCGAACTCTGGGTCACTCAGCGAGCCAGTAATCGTAGCTTTCGCGTCGAGGCTTTGTCCGATTGCTTTCTCTTGGCGGAGTTCTTCTAATCCATCGTTGAGCTTTTCGGAGAGGAAAGTGCGTAGGGCACGGATGTCGCGGGCGACTTCGGGCTGATCCCACGCGTTATCCACAGAGGGCCAGCCGCTGAGTGCGATCGGTTTGTCGGTAAAGTCGCTGTCGTTCTGGGCATAGCTCCATGCTTCGTCGGCTGTGTGCGGGATTAATGGCGCGACTAAGCGTGTGAATACGCTAAATATAATACTGATCGCAGTCTGTGAAGAGCGGCGCAGCGGGTCATCAGGCGCACAGGTATAGAGACGATCTTTGAGGATGTCATGGTAAGTGGCCGATAGTACATTTGCGCAGAATGGATCAATGATATCCTTAAATGCGCGGTGAAATTCGTAGGCTTCGTAGGCTTCGGTAACCTTACGCACGAGTTGTGCGAGTTCGTCGAGTGCCCACTGGTCAATTGCATTGAGCTCTGCGAGTGGCACCGCATTGATGGCTGCGTCGAAATCATATAGATTACTGATCTGGAAGCGCAGGGTATTACGCATGTTGCGATAATTATTTGAAACATTGCGCACGATCTTATCGGATACGGGCACATCGCCACGGTAATCTTGCGAGCAGATCCATAGGCGTACGACGTCTGCACCGTAACTTTGGATCCATTCAGGAAGTGACCGGGCCTCTCCGTCGCTCTTGGATAGCTTGGTGCCATCTTCTTTAACGACGAAGCCGTGAGTGAGTAGATTCTTATAAGGCGCTGCTTTGTCGGCGATGACAGAAGTCCAGAGGGAGCTTTGAAACCACCCGCGATGTTGATCACTACCTTCGAGGTAGAGGTCTGCTGGCCAGCTTAAATTGGCGCGCTTCTGCAGTACGGCGCGATGGCTAGTGCCTGAGTCGATCCAGACATCGAGTGTGTCAGTGCCAGATTTGAGTTGAGCCGCAGTTGGCCAAGTATCTGGCAAAGTGATGCCTTCGAGTAATTCGGCGGTCGTTTGCTCAAACCAAATATTAGTGCCACCTACAGCGACTTTTTTAGCAATGGCGCGGATGACGCCAGCGTCAATGAATGCTTCGCCGTCTTCATTGTAAAAGGCAGGGATAGGAACGCCCCAGGTACGCTGGCGACTGATGCACCAGTCTGGGCGGTTTTCAACAGCAGCACGGATACGTTTCTCACCCCAAGCAGGGATAAAGTTAACATCATTGAGTGCTTCGAGTGCGAGCTTGCGGTCGCCGCCCTTGTCGAGCGCGATGAACCATTGATCCATAGCGCGGAAAATCACTGGAGTTTTGGAGCGCCAACAATGCGGGTAGCTGTGAGTGATGGTCTTCTTGGCGATTAATGCGCCGTTTTGGCCGATGATTTTCAGTACGCCACGGTTGGCATCGCTAATTTTACCATCTTCGAGCACGGAGAGACCGACCAATTCGGCAGGCACTTGGCCATCGTCAACGTAGCAACCATTGTCATCAAGTGGACAATACACGTCGATTCCGTTGTTGATTCCGGTAATATAGTCGTCTTGACCGTGGCCTGGTGCTGTGTGCACGCAACCAGTGCCACTTTCGGTGGTGACGTAGTCCGCGAGTAGGATAGGGCTCGGACGGTCGATGAATGGGTGACGCGCTTCGAGCCTCTCCATCGCAGTGCCGAGGAAAGTATTGATTGTTTCTGCATCTTCGAGCTTGCAGGCTTCGATGACCTCATCACGCAGAGCAGAGGCGACGATAATGGTGCTTTGATTGCTGGATTTGATAGCGCTGTATTCGATCTTTGGATTCACTGAGACTGCCATGTTAGCGGGCAAGGTCCATGCTGTGGTGGTCCAGATCAGCACCGAAGCAGGCTCTTCGAGCGCGAGTACCTTGAGTGCTTCAGCGGAGAGGCCGAGCTTTACATAGATCGAAACGCTTTTGTGGTCGCGGTATTCGATCTCAGCCTCTGCTAGAGCGGTCGCGCAAGGAATTGACCAGTAAACTGGCTTTTTGCTGCGGTAAACGATATCTTTTTCAACGAAGCTGGCGAAAGTTTCGAGTTGTGTCGCTTCGTAATCTGGGTGGATCGTCCAATATTCGTTGTCCCAATCGGCTAAAACACCGAGGCGTTTGAACTGCTCGCGCTGGCTAAGACGGTATTTGTCGGCAAATTTTGCGCAGGCTTCACGCACTTCGAGCGCGGTGTAGTCGGTGCGTCCGGTCTCTTGTAGTTCACGAGAGACTTTGTGCTCGATTGGTAAGCCATGACTGTCCCAACCTGGAATATAAGGGGCGTTGTAGCCCTGCATCCATTTAAATCGTAAGATAGTGTCCTTCAACGTCTTATTGAGGGCGTGACCGAGATGCAGGTCGCCGTTGGTAAACGGTGGTCCGTCGTGCAAAATGAAGGTTGGACCCACAGCATTCTTCGCTTGAATTTTGCCGTAAAGGTCAAGTTTTTCCCAGTGCTCAATACGAGCGGGTTCGCGTTCAACCAGGTTGCCGCGCATTGGGAAGGCGGTTTCTGGGAGGTTGAGCGTATTTTTGAGGTCTAGAGCCATTATTTAGATACCGAGGGCCATTTAAAAACGGCGAATGTGTTTTTTTGACTTCTCAAGTCAAGCACACAGAATTTTCTCGCAGATGTTTAGCTTTCGCGCTTGTTAGGTTGCGCTCGATCAGGCACCTGCTGAGCCTTTCTTTTAAAATCCAATGACACTCGCACTTATTAGTCTTCCGTATCCCGATCTCCCTTTATTAGCGCTCTTGGCTATTTCGCTGGTGGGATTTGTTGCGCTGGCTTTCGGCGGCGATTGGTTGACCCGTGGTGCCGTAGCGATTTCGAGTAACTTGAAGATAAATCCAGTGGTCATTGGCCTGACTGTGGTTTCGATTGCAACCTCGATGCCTGAAATGGCGACTTCGCTGACGGCTGCTAAGGATAATCCTGGCATAGCGTTGGGCAATATCCTCGGTAGTAACATTGCCAACATCGGCCTGATCCTGGGAATCGCTGCAATGATCGCGCCGCTAAAGATCCACTTGCGGTTGATTCGTCGTGAGGTGCCGATCCTGATTTTGGTCACGCTGTTATTTGCTTTGTTTGCGCTTGGCGGTGGGTTTCAGCGCGTTGAGGGCATCGTCTTGCTTGGGCTGACAGTGGTCTATCTAATTTATATCGTGCATAGTGCCAAGCAGCAGGATTCTCAAGTAGTTGCAGATGAGTTCGCCAAAAGCGCTAAGCAGGTTCAGCATAAATCGACGATCAAGGCTTTGTTGATTGTTGCACTGGGTGCTGCTGCGTTGGCCTTCGGGGCGAATTTACTGGTTGCTACAAGCGTCGAGATTGCGACTCGGATGGGCATCAGTGATTTGTTTATCGGCCTCTCGATCGTAGCGATTGGCACGAGTTTGCCAGAGTTGGCCGCTTCGATCGCCGCGGTGCGCGCAGGGCATGGTGATTTGTGTGCGGGTAATATCGTTGGCTCCAACTTGTTTAATATGCTGCTGATCGGTGGCGGTGCGTCGACTCTTGCCGGTATGGATGTACACGATGAATTACTACTGATTGAGTTTCCCGCACTCGTGCTACTTTCAGTGCTGCTTCTATGGATATTTAAGAGCGGACATACCGTCAGCCGAGGCGAGGGTGCGCTCTTGCTTTTGCTATACCTTGCGATTCTGTCGATTTCAGGCCTTTCGCAATTTGGCTATCTTTTCTAACAAATTCTAGAATTTTCATACCAAAACATCACTTATGCCTGATTCCTATCAACCAGTAGTCCTTATTATCCGTGACGGGTGGGGGGAGAATCATAATTCGGAGCAGGACTCTTATAATGCGGTGAAGCTTGCCAAGACACCTTGCGCGGACCGCCTAACCGCTGAGTGGCCTCGCACTGAGATCATGGCATGTGGGCTGGATGTGGGTCTGCCAGTCGGTATCATGGGCAACTCTGAAGTGGGTCACCAAAACATCGGTGCTGGTCGTGTAGTAGATCAAGAGCTCGTCCGTATCAACAAGGGGATCGAAACAGGTTCGGTGAAGGATAGCGTTACATTTAAGGCATCGCTTGCCAATGTTAAGGCTCAGGGCACTGCACTGCACCTCATGGGCCTCGTGTCTGACGCAGGCGTGCACGCGATGCTGGAGCATATCTACGGTTTGATCCGAATTGCCAAAGACGAAGGTATTCAAGAGCTCTATTTGCATGCTTTTACGGATGGTCGCGACACTGGGCCATTTAGTGGCAGGCAATTCATCAAAGAAGTTGAAGCCGAAATGGCGAAGATCGGCCTCGGCAAGATTGCATCGCTGTCTGGTCGCTACTGGGCGATGGATCGAGACAACCGCTGGGATCGTGTACAGCGCGCATACGACTGCCTCACTGGTCGCACTATTGAAAGCACTGCCACTTCTGCTGAAGCGGCTATTCAATACCAATACGACCATCCAGAGACACCTGGCACCAAGGGTGACGAATTCTGCCCGCCAACCGCGGTGCTCGGTGAAGATGGCAAGCCTGTTGCGACGATTGCGCAGGGTGACTCGGTTATCTTCTGTAACTTCCGTGGCGACCGTCCGCGTGAATTGACCCGTGCATTTATCCAAGACGATTTTGATAGTTTCGATCGCGGCGAGAAGCTCGACATTCACTTCTCGACATTGAGCGAATACCAAAAGGGCCTCTGCGATAACATCATTTTCTTCAAGCCTGAGAAGATGAAGGATATTCTCGCGAGCTACCTCTCTGATCAGGGCATCCCACAGTTCCGCTGCGCGGAAACGGAAAAATTTCCACACGTCACATTCTTTTTCAACGATTACCGTGAAGAGCCGTTCCCAGGCGAAGACCGTGCGCTTATCCCGAGCCGCAAGGATTGCGCGACTTACGATGAGAAGCCGGAAATGTCGGCCTACGGCATTCGTGATGCAGCTGTCGAAGCGATCAAATCCGGCAAGTACGGCCTAGTCGTAGTGAATTTCGCAAATCCTGACATGGTTGGTCACACGGGTGTGATCAAGGCCTGTATCAAAGCATGTGAGATCGTCGATGGTTGCGTGCAGGATTTACTCGATGCGGTGGACACCGTTAGTGGCCATGCAGTGATCACTGCAGATCATGGCAACTCCGATCAGCTCTGGAACCCCGAGAACGACGGCCCGCACACGGCGCACACGCTCAATCCAGTTGAGATCGTTGTTTACGGTGGAGCCTGCAAGGGACGTGCGATTGCCGAGGGCGGCGCATTGGGCGACATCGCTCCAACGATCCTTGAATTGATGGGACTCGAACAGCCTGAAGCGATGACAGGTAACTGTCTGCTGAAGTAACTCAGGCTCATTTTTAATCCAAAGCCAGGCTTTCTCGATGTGGATGCCGGGCTTTTTTGTTGTTTCGAGCAGGGGCTATACGCAGACACAAAAAAGCCCTTCCAGTTACGAAAGGGCTTCTTAAAATACTTAAACCAAAAAACTTATTCAGCTGGCTTGGTCTTTTTGATGCCGACCACGCGATCGCCTTCTTTCCACTCGCCGCGTTCGCGGAGTAGATCCACGCGTTCAAAACGCTTGAGGACTGTTCTGTTTTTCTTACCGCCGCCGCCGATGGTAGCTCTGAAACTGTTGTGTTGTGACATGGTGTACTATTGGTTGAAAGTGAAAGCGAAGGAATAAACGGGTGCGTCTGGAAAAGATCAAGGCCTAATCGCAATTTATTTCAGGTATTTCCGTGTTTCTATAATCGAGATAGCGCAGGCGTATCTCGGGATATATTTAACGGTTGCATATCGGCACAGTACTCATCCCTCGATTTCGTATTCGTCCAGCAAACACTGCAGCTGCACTAAGGGTAGAATAAAGCGCCGTGGCTACGATTTAAACAAAGTGTAGGTAATCCCGGACCTTTTGATGAAGCGTATCAAGTGGCTCGCTCGAACCTGAGGCTTTACAGTTCGCACGAATCAAGCCAAGCAAGTTGTGGTAAAATATGTTTTCATCCACTAAATACAGATTTGAGCAACTAAGGATCGCGCGGCAATTGATTCGTTGGTCGTTACTAGTGCTGCCGGTCTCGATGACGGTGGGTGCGCTAGTCGCGTTGTTTTTGTGGCTATTGGAGTCGGCGACGCAGATTCGCCAGGCCAACTTGTGGTTACTTGGACTATTGCCACTAGCAGGTATTGGTATTTACTGGATGTATAGCCGATACGGTAAAAATACCGAAGCGGGTAATAATTTAATCATGGATGAAATCCATGAACCCGGCGGTGGTATTCCGTTTCGGATGGCGCCGCTGGTAATGGTGACCACTATAATTACGCATTTGTTTGGTGGTTCGGCTGGGCGCGAGGGCACAGCGGTGCAGATGGGCGGCAGTGTGGCCGATTATTTCGCTAAAAAATTTGGACTTCGCCACGAGGATAAGCGCATCTTGTTGATGGCTGGCATGGCCGCAGGCTTTGGCGCGGTATTTGGCACACCAGTCACGGGCGCAATCTTTGCCTTGGAAGTGCTGGCAGTTGGGCGAATTAAATATGGTGCGCTGATGCCTTGCTTGATTGCGAGTCTAGTGGCCGACATCACTTGCACTTCGTTTCCAATTCACCATACGCACTATTCGATCGGCTATTCCGCAAAGGAGGCGATGGGGGCAATGTCTTTTATCTCGTTTGATGTGTTGTTGTTACTGAAGGTGCTGATCGCGGGTGCTTGTTTTGGCCTCGCTAGTTATGGATTTGCCGCGTTGTCGCATCGCCTAAAGGCAAAGAGCCAGCAGTTGATTGGCCGCAAGTGGCTGATTCCTGCAGTCGGTGCTGCGTTGGTGTTGGGCATTAGTTATTGCTTGGGCACGACCGATTATCTTGGTCTCGGCGTGAGTTCGCCAAACGCAGATGGTGTGAGTATCGTGTCGGCTTTTTCCGCGGGCGGTGCCGACTCGTTTAGTTGGTTCTGGAAGCTGTTGTTGACGGCAATTACATTGAGCTTCGGCTTTAAGGGCGGGGAAGTGACACCGTTGTTTTTCATTGGAGCGACCTTAGGTAATACGCTCGCGATGCTCTCGGGCGCACCAGTCGATCTGTTTGCTGGGCTCGGCTTTATTGCTGTATTTGCGGGGGCCACAAATACGCCGCTGGCGTGCACGATGATGGGGGTCGAGCTGTTTGGTGCTGAAAACACTGTTTACTACGCCGTCGCCTGTTTCACGGCTTATTACTTTAGCGGACATACTGGCATCTATACTTCACAGCGTGTGGCAGTCTCAAAGTTTCACTCAACTGAGTTGAAGGAATCGACGTTGCAGGAAATTAACACAAATCAACACGAAAATGGCTGCCGGCCATCCAGTGATTAATGGTATGAATCTGAACCAACAATTTGAGGAACCAATTGAATTTTTTAATCGTCACACTGGCTTAGTGGAAACCGAGTCAGTTTATGGCGAAGCTTTCTTGCGCTGGGCCTATGGTAATCCTTTAGGTCGTCTAACTGTGGCGGTCGCCGTGAAGCGATTGTGGTTTTCGCGTTGGTATGGCTGGCGCATGGATCGCTCTGCGAGTCGCAAGAAGGTGGCGCCATTCATTAACAACTATGCGGTAGATGTCGAAGAATTCGCAGCTGATGTGGATAGCTATGGTTCCTTTAACGAGTTTTTCTATCGCGCGCTTAAGCCGAGCGCGCGACTAATTGCGGCGGGCGATTCGGTTGCCGTGTTTCCCGCGGATGGTCGACATTTGGCTATTGCAGACGTCAGTGCGGCGGACAGTTTTTATATTAAAGGGCAGCATTTCAATTTAGCAAAGTTCCTTGGCAGTGCCGAATTGGCGGCTGAATTTGAAGGCGGCTCGATGTTGATCTCTCGATTGTGCCCAGTGGATTATCACCGCTTTCACTTTCCCGTGGCAGGTCAACCTAGCGAGGCTCGTATTTTGGACGGTAGTTTGCGCTCCGTGAGTCCGTTGGCGCTACGCCGCAAGTTGTCGATACTTTGGGAGAACCGGCGTATGATTACCGAGCTTGCGACGAGTGAATTCGGCAAGATAATCGTGATGGAAGTCGGCGCGACGTGCGTCGGGGGCATGCATCAGACTTACCAAGCTGGGTCTCAGGTAGAGAAGGGCGCGGCCAAAGGGTATTTCTCTTTCGGCGGTTCGTGTGTGACGACGGTTTACAAGCCAGGCGCCATCCGCTTTGACAATGATCTTTTAGACCAAGCCGCGCTCGGCCATGAAGTATATGCTAAGATGGGCGAGCGGTGTGGCGTGGTGAACTGCCCTTAGAAACTCCAAAGGTAGCTTTTTTCCGTGGCGAGTACTTCACCATTGGAGTTCTTAATCGTGAAACGCCAAGCCGCAGGCGTGGCACTTTGATTTGGCCAGTCTTCGCCGGTTAGGCCGATGAAGATTTCATTATTCTTTGGTAGTTTTGAGGGCAGCTTGAAGGTGTGTTCTTGCGCATCGAGTGATTCCGGCGAATAGATTTCGCCTTCGATATAGGTGCCTGCTGGCAGGTCGCGTACTTGCCCGTCTAGTATCAGCACAAAGTAGTAGCCTGCACGTTCATTTCTGTCAGTACGCACGATGACTCTATTTCCGAGGTTTTCCTTGCCGGTTAAATATTCACCAACGCGCATAAAAGCCTCGGCCTCAATATACCGTGGTTTAATGTCGAGGATAGTGACGCTCGTGAGCACGGGCTTCTTAGTGGAAGCGCAAGAGATGCACAGGAGGCTAAAAAGGACGAGTAAGAGTATACGCATGCAGTGTAGGTTCGTTAGGTGCGGAGGCTTGTCAATAGTCGCGTGTAGACTATCGAATGATTCACCACAGCATTATTTGATTGTTTTAGATTTTATACGCAATTAAGTTTTTTATCACAGCAAAAACCTTCCTGATCACTATAACTCAACCCTATCAACTTATGATGCACCGTATTTGCCTGTTACTTTCATTCCTAATTTCTGTTCAATTTGCTACCGCTGCTGATCAGGCTACAAACGCTCATTTGAAGGGCATCTATTCGCTGTACATGACTGTGGATACATCCATGGCCTCTGATATCCAATCGAGTGAACGTCTCGATCTAAATGATATCATGGAACTCCAACTTAGGCGCGGAAATGTAGCTTTGAATACCTACGTGTTGAATCAACCAGAGGTGAATATCCCGCTCATTAGACTTTCAGTCGACACCTCCAGTCGTATTGCTTCTGGTGAATTTGAGTTGATTGTGCAGGTGCGCGATTTTGTAACGATTGACCGTAACAGTGAGAAAACTGTCGCGACAGTCTTTGAAATGCGCCGGCGCGGTAGTTCCAGTTCCGGATCCAAACAAGTGGAAGTTATTAAAGCAGAACTGCGCGATATGATGAGCGACTTCGTTACGACCTTTCGCGAGGTCAACCCTAAGCGATAGATCACAAAGTAAGTGTGTGTTTTTATGCAGAGATCGACGTAGTTGCTGGTTCGTTGCATTATTATATATAAGATGTGCTTTTTTTCGTTGGTGAACCTTCGAATTATTGAATTGCCGAAGTTCTTACCCCCTTTAGAAATCGACTTTCCGCACAGCTCTCGACGCGTAAATAGCTAAAATTCTATTTTTTTGTTATACAGGTAGTTTTTATCGATGCAGTGCCTGACTCTTTTTGCTAGGCGAACGGCATTCTTTACGATACACCTGCCGCTCTATCTACGCCGTACCTTTAAAGGGCGGTCGCATGCTTCGGGAGAATCCGACTTTTTTAGTGTGCACTTATTATTCATGCTGCAGTCAAAACTGACTCAGCCATCCACGAGTCGCATGATCGGAGAATCGTCTATTTAGGCGGCCAGCACGCGTCACTACTCAAAGCAAATTGTTATGTCATTTTCTGAACTGGGACTCCTTCCCGAACTCGTTGCAGCCGTTGAAGCAAAAGGCTACACCATCCCATCTCCCATCCAAGCACGTGCCATCCCAGCTGTGCTGGATCGCCGCGACGTTCTAGGCGGCGCACAAACTGGCACAGGAAAAACCGCCGCCTTTAGTTTACCCATGCTGCAGATTCTTTCCGGATCTGAGTTTAATGGCCAAAATAAGCGCCCGCGGGCACTGGTACTCGCGCCGACTCGAGAGCTTGCTGCACAAGTGCATCAGAGCATCGTTGATTACGGTCAGCATGTAAATATTCGCTCGTTTGTGATTTTCGGTGGCGTAGGTTTTCAGCCGCAGATTAATGCACTCCGTCGTGGACTCGATATTGTCGTTGCCACTCCAGGACGCCTGCTCGACCTCTGTCAGCGAGGTGAGATGCAACTCTCGAACATAGAGATTCTGGTCCTTGACGAAGCTGACCGCATGTTGGACATGGGGTTTATCAATGACATTAAGAAGATTCTGCAATTGATGCCTGCCAAGCGTCAGAACTTGTTTTTCTCGGCCACCTATACCAAGGAAGTTAAGAAGCTTGCTGACTCCATGCTGCACAATGCGGTCGAAGTTGAAGTTGCCGCGCGTAATGCTACTGCAGATCGCGTCGATCAAGAGGCGTATATCGTCGCTCAAAATGCAAAACCACAATTTCTAGCCGAAATGATCGAGCAGGGCGAGTGGACGCAGGTGCTGGTCTTTTCTCGTACCAAGCATGGCGCTAATAAGCTCGCTAAGTATTTAGACCGACAAGGGATCGGCGCAATGGCTATTCATGGAAACAAGAGCCAGTCTGCTCGGGAGCGTGCGTTGAGCATGTTTAAGTCTAATAAGATCCGTGTGATGGTCGCGACTGATATCGCTGCGCGTGGTCTCGATATCGCGGATTTGCCGCATGTGGTGAATTACGAGTTACCCAATATCCCCGAAGATTATGTGCACCGTATCGGCCGCACGGGTCGTGCCGGCAAGGCGGGTAATGCAGTCTCACTCGTTAGTGATGTAGAAGAGGGCTATCTCTGGGACATCGAGAAGACGATGAAGAAAAATATTCCACTATTTAGAATCGATGACCGCGGCGAAAAGATAGCTATGCCGCGCCCAGCAACACGCTCGAAGAAATCACGCCCGGCACCAGGTCAAAACAACCGTGGTGGAGGTGGTCGTGGTCGCCAAGGTGGCGGCGGAGGTCGTCCACAAGGCGGAGGTCGTCCACAAGGTGGAGGTCGTCCACAAGGTGGCCGAAGTCGTCCGCAAGGAGGTTCAAGTGGTTCGTCAAAGGGCGCAGCGCCGAGTCGTTCGCGAGGCCGTAACCAATAACTTTTCACTATAGGGTAGGCTGAGAAGGACGTTTTTTTATGTGCGAACCGCTTTAGGCTTTAGGTGTGCTCTCCGATGTGTCGCGGGGAGCGTCTTACTAATCTATATTCGATTTCGTGAAGTTCGTATTTGGGCGTACCTGCGTGGGATATGCCCTTGTGTTGAGTGCGCGAGATCAGATGGCGCAGTGATGTTAAATCGCTATGCCGACGCTTTTCGTTCGCCAAAGTGGCTGCTGCCATTTAGCGGATAAGTGTATGAGTTCTATTAACGATCTTTTACAGACAGTATCGGCCCTTCGCGAGCCGGATACAGGCTGCCCTTGGGATATTGAGCAAACACACCAGTCAATCACCGATTGTTTGATCGATGAGTGCTGTGAGTTATTGCAGACCATAGACAGACTCGACATGCATCATATGGAAGAAGAGCTGGGCGATGTACTGCTACAAGTTGTGATGCACGCACAGATGGCCAAGGAGGCGGGTCATTTTGATTTTGAAGGGGTATGTAAGGTAGTGAACGATAAATTAGTTCACCGTCATCCGCATGTGTTCGGCACAGGAGCGTTGAGCAATTCCGAGGCAGTGCTCAAACAATGGGATGCGATTAAGGCAGAAGAGACGAAACGCGGCCCCAAGCAGGCTGGACGATTTAAGGATTTACCGAATCAATTACCAGCTCTGATGTATGCACAGGATATTTATAAGCAGATTCTAAAGCAGCAGATCGACGCTTCCGATGTGATTGATGAGGGCGGCATTGCGATGACTGCCCAAGCGTTGGCGGACGATGAGTTGGCGCTTGGCAAGCAGTTGTTTGAAATCGCTGCGGCCTGTCGAATAAAAAAACTGGAGCCTGAGGCAGCGTTGCGTCGCTATGCGCAAAACGTGGTTGACCAGCTAGAGTCGAACGCTCCCGGGGAATGTTAGGGCGGTTTCTGTAACTTCTATTAAATGTTTTTAAGCCTTAACAACGGTGAGTCAGTGTCGATTGATGTGCGGCGCCGTAAGGGGACAAGACATTTACGGCTCAGTTTGAACCACAGTAATCAAGCAGTGGTTTCGGTACCGTGGCGTTGCTCGGATCGCGAGGCGTTGAAATTCATAGAGAATCAACGCGACTGGTTGGAGGGTCAGCTAGCAAGAGTGCCGCGTGCTCGCTCGATTGTTGATTGGCTGACTGAGCATCCGCAACTGACCGGTAGCGGCGATCGGTTTACTGTGCGCGTTGAGTCGACGGAGCGTCTACGGGCGGATTATATCTTTGATCAGGGCGGGGCGGAGATCGTTCTACGCGTTCCGCATGAGAGTGACGATGCCGACAGTGCATTGTTGGCCTTAGTGCGACGTTTCGCGAAAGACGCGATGCTGTGTCGACTCGCGTATCACGCCAAATGTTTGGAGTTAAAATTTTCCAAACTCAGCGTACGCGATCAAGCGAGTCGCTGGGGTTCTTGCTCATCGAGCGGCGGGATTTCATTAAATTGGCGCTTGGTTTTGATCGCTCCTGAACTGCAGGATTATGTGATTTTACATGAGCTAGCGCATTTGACTGAGATGAATCATTCAAAGCGTTTTTGGAGTTTGCTGGATCAGTATGATCCGAAACGTGAGTTACATGAGGCGCAACTCGATGCGTTGACTGCAGCGATCATGCGTGTGGGCCGCTCGTAAGTTTTTTTAGGACGCGATCCATTCTTTATGCTAGGTTCAAATCGTCCAGTACCGCACACCTACTTGATGATTATATCCATTTTTTCCCTGTTTATTCTAGTGCCTTGTATTGTGGCTATTCTAAGTTGTATATTATAACATATTCACGGTCTTTTTTGCTAGTATGTTTCCGCTGAAACTGCGTGAATTAAGTCGTTTTAAAAGGTGCATCATCGTAAATCTTATGAGTTCAAATAATATCGATCCATTAGTTCATAAGCACACTGGCTGCACCCGTCTCTTAAAAGCTGGCGTCTGTTCGTTGGCTGGCCTCGGCTATGCGATGCATGAGGCCGCATTTCGCTTGGAGGTTGCTGTCGGTAGTATCTTTATTGTTAGCTCATTTTTTCTTCCACTAACTCTAGTTGAGCGTCTGATTTTAATTGGTAGTGTATTACTTGTATTGATTGTCGAGGTCTTAAACTCTGCGCTCGAAGCGGTGGTCGACGATATTTCACTAGAACACCGTGCGCTCGCTAAACAGGCGAAAGATATGGGTAGTGCTGCTGTCTTCATTGCCCTGGTTAACTGCGGTATCTGCTGGGCGAGCGTAGTTTACACGAATTGGTAGGCATACGCAGCCTTATTGATGCGCAAAGCAGTGTAGCGTGTAGATACATTAAGCAGCTGAATAGCTGCAACGCGTTTTATACGCTACCGTCGCCGAGGGGCCAAGACGGCGAATGCCAAACCCCGCGAAGCACTGAAGTGAGACCCGAATCAAGTAATCGAATCAAATTCAATGTTCGACCAACGACGTTGGACCTACACTATCTGACGCAATGCTTCATATTGTTTTATTTAATCCAGAGATCCCTCAGAATACAGGTAATATTGGCCGACTGTGTGCGATTACTGAGACGCGCTTACATTTGATCCATCCGCTGGGGTTCACCGTCACCGATAAGCACCTCAAGCGCAGCGGTATGGACTATTGGCACTCGCTCGATGTACATCATCACGATGATTGGGCAGCGTTCAAGGCAAGCGAAACTGCTCCTCGACGCCTGTGGTTGTTTACCACGCAGGCCGATCACTTGTATTGGGATGTGCAATACGCAGAGGACGACGGTTTGGTCTTTGGTAGTGAAGGGCACGGTGTGCCAGACTGGTTGCATACTGAACTAAAAGGGCAACGCCTGACCATTCCGCATAAAAACACGAATCTACGTTCACTGAATCTTTCGACTTCTGCAGGTATTGGGACTTACGAGGCATTGCGACAACTCTCGGTAGAGTAGGCTATAAGCGATACTGCACGCCTAATTATGTGACATTAAAAGACTTTCTTATGATTATGCATCTCCATTAGCATTTTTACTCTTATGAAGCAACTGTACCCTGATTTTACTAAATAAATAACGTAATTAAAACTCGTTTTATTATTAATACCTCATATATTACAAAAATTATATGAAAGCGCTTATTGTAGAAGATGAAGAGTTGGTTCGTGAATTGCTAGCCAGTGTCGTATCGCGCGAATTTGAGTTTAGCTATGTCAAGGAAGCGTCCGATGGAGAGTCGGCATGGAAGCTGTTTCAGAAAGAAAAATTCGATTTCGTGGTGCTGGATTTAATGTTGCCTGAGCTTGACGGCTTGAGTTTGTCCCGTCGCATACTCAATGTCGCTCCGGATGTTCGAATTTTAGCCCTGTCCAGTGAGTGCGATGACTATACAATTCGCGAAGTCACCCGCAGTGGAATACTCGGTTTTGTTCACAAGCAAGAGATGTCGCTCGAAATATTATTCACCGCATTTAATGAAGTGTCCGCTGGGGAGATTTACTATTCAACTAATGCGCAAAAGATCATTGCTGATATGTGGCAGAATCCTGATGCCTATTATAAGGTTTTGTCGGATCGAGAGTTGCAGGTTCTGCGCTTGATTGCACGAGGACATGACCATGTGAGTGCGGGTGAATTATTGGGGATTAGTGAGTTCACCGTTCGTCGCCATAAGCACAATGTGATGAAGCGACTCAACATCAGTGACGAAGCGAGCCTAGTGCGCTTTGCCTTTGAAAAAGGCGTCGTCAAATCTAAGGGGGGGCTTGATTGGACCTCGATCTCGCACAAGAAGCACTAATCGATCAGCGGCTAATAGGTACTTTTTTCTATTTTGACTCGGAACGTATTGGCGCTGGGACTCGTTCCGAGCCTGAAGGGCGACAAAACCGGTTGCTTAGCGGGCCGGACCACTGTAGGTGAGAGTCACCAGTTCATCGGAACGTATGGGCGCCGGGACTCGTTCCGAGCCTGAAGGGCGACAAAACCGGTCGCTTAGCGGGCCGGACCACTGTAGGTGAGAGTCACCAGCTCATCGGAACGTATGGGCGCCGGGACTCGAACCCGGGACCCTCGGTTTAGAAAACCGATGCTCTATCCAGCTGAGCTACGCCCACATATCGTTCCGCATTTGCGAGAAGCGACGAACAAAGCAGTTTTGCCTGAACAAGCAATACGATTATTTGTGATTGAGGCTGTGGAATGATTCGCTTCGCCCCAAAGCGCTAGCTTTCTTGTGACCACTTAACCAACTCGTGATCGTTGGTGATCGTGGTGGTCTGTTGATATTCGGGGGCAAGTTGCTCCTTGTAAGTAGCTTGGTTGTAGCGTTTGCAATGGAGCAACACTTTGGCGCGATGGCCTGGTGCGCGAACGAGGCGTCCGAGGGCTTGATGAATGCGGCGCATAGCGGGGATGATATAAACATCTGTGAAGGCTAGGTCTCTATCGGTGCTGGGATGAGTGTTCATCCTGGCGTCTTGAATAGCGTTAACTTCTGGTAGCGCAGGACCGACCACTATCGCGATATCGATGCGTCCGCCAAGCTTGTCGACACCTTCGGCATAGCTCGACCCTAAGATCAGAAAGAGGGCGTCGGCCATCAGTAGGCCTTCATCGATAAAGGTTTCTTGCTCGGCCAGATCGACGCCTCGTGGTTGCACTTGAACGCGTAACCCAGGATTGAGTGCGTCAAGATAGGATTTAATATTTTCGGCGTAAAGATAGGAGGCAAAAAAAACAGCGACTGGCACACTAGGGCTTTGTGCGATCAGCGCGGCGATCGTGCGTGCGGTAGTCTCGTAATATTTGTCGCGTTGCTTATAACGAGTATCGACACGAGTATCGATGGCAACGTGATAGGCGCCTTCGCGCCATGGAGCATGGCCAAGCGCGAGCGCAGTATTCTCAGCGGTTAAACCACAGTGCTCACGAAAACTCTGTATTGGTGTAAGCGTGGCAGACATTAAGATGCTGCCACCGAAAGGTGTGACGCATTCTGCGATCCATTTGCTGGCATTCAGGCTTGTGGCACGGAGCGTGCCTTTCGACGGTGACCAGTGCAGCCATTGATGCGCAGGCTCGGCAAGGCGATGCGCTAAATCGGGAATACGCCAAGCGATGTCGATGGCAAAGGGGGCGGTGGTTGAGTAATCGAAATGGGACTCTTTGAGCTGCCGCGTAAAATCTTCGCACAAGTCCAGCGTTTCGCACAGCGCAGCAGAGTGGAGAGGCTCCTTGGTGGTCAATAATTCAAGGCACCCAATGAGCTCTTCACCAATGCTGAGTAAATGGTGTGATGCCCCTGCGCTGCGTAATTCTTCGAGCGCTGAGAATAGGTCAGTTGCGCTGAGTTCGACACTCAATGCATCGGCTGCACGTTCGGGGAGATTATGCGCTTCGTCGACGATAAGTAATGTCTTGGCGGGATCGAACCCATGCTGCTCAAAAAATACGGCGCGGCTAGCGGGCGAAAATACATAGTTAGTATCAGCGATCCAGACCTCCGAGAATGGCAGGCAGCCTTTAGTTAAAGCATAGGGACAAACACCAGTGGACTGGCCGAGCTCTTTGCTGCGGTTGAGGGTCAGAGTGCCGTGCTCGAACAGATCTGGTGGGTAGATGGCAGCGGCTTGCCAGCTTTGTCCAATTCGTGCATTGCATCGCTCATCGCCAGTACATGTGTGGGCTGCGCTTTCGATGCAATGCTCCGTGCGGTTGCGCATCTGAATGTAGCGTAAATTGTCGCCGATCATACTACGAAGTTGGCGAATGGTTTCGAGCTGACCTGTCGATTTACTAGTCAGGTAGATCGCACGATCATAGATACCGCTCTGCATTTGACGTAGCATATGTTCCAGCACAATCCCGGTTTTGCCAAAACCAGTGGGCGCTTCGAGGAGCACTGTTTTGCTCTGTAGGGTGGCATGGTCGAGTGTGGCGAATAGCTCAGCCTGACCTTCGCGCAAAGTTTCAAATGCAGGTTGCAGTACCACTCCTTGTAGTCGCAGTTGGCTAGTGCGCCGATCTTCGAGGAAAGGAAGAAGCGACTCGAGTTGGTCTGTAAAGGCGCACTGATCAGCTTCGGTAAGCGGCACAATTTGAACGCCACCTGTCTCGACCTCGATAAAGTAGAGCTCCGCACGGAGCGTGGATTCAGCGTACTCAGGAAGTACCTGAGCGAGGCCTAGATAGATCGCGGCTTGAGCGAAATAATCGGGATAGCGGCTGGCAAGTTCTTCGGTGCTGGCGGGCAGGCTGTCTCGCACGGTTTTAACTTCACGAATACATAACTGATTCTGTTCAGGAATGAGTTGATCGATACGCCCTTGAATCTCGAAGTACCAGTCGCGGAGGAACCACTTTGCGCTGAGTGGCACTTCGAAACGTGCGTCAGCGTAGATTTCGCTCGTTTGGTGAGCAGCGGTAGTGTGCCAATGTTGGCCAACTATGGCACGCCATGAAGCAGTTCCATATCCTGCGCTCGACGGCACCTGGCGAAAGGTGGCGAGTTCGCGTACACTTAGGCGAACAGTTCGGGCGATTGGATCAATATGCATCGCTCGTCATGGCTGACAAAAGACGCGTAGAGGTCAAGCCTTGGCAAAAATTAGGTAACTCCGCGCGCCGGAGTGCGAGTCGTTCAATTGCTTAAGTAGCCAAGAGTTTGGTACGTGCCGAGAAAGCGCTGAATTTTAGAGTTACTGCTGGATTTGCCGTAGCATAGGAATCGTATTGGCCGGCATGTCGAAAATCTTCGAGTCGATCGGTTGATTGGCGCTGATGGTTTCGAAGGTGATTGTGCCAAATGGAGAGTTTTCGGCGAGTAGTTCAATTTGTTTGGGCAGGAGCACGCCATTAACTGTCGCGAAACGTGTAGCGCGGTAGTCCATATATTCCTCGATCCCGGCGATAGTGCCAATACCGCCCCAACGGGTGAGGAGATGCTTTTCTTTATCAAAATAAAACCAGCTACGTATATTATATTTTCCATAGCCAGTAATAATGTAGGCAGGGCGGCCCGCAACTTTGGACATGCCTTGATATTTAAATACATAGTCGGCTACGAGCGGTACGATGAAGGGCTGGAGTAGCCAATGCTGTCGCGCAAAGTGCGTCGCGTCACCACCACTGAATGGCTCAGGGTGTTCCTCCTTTGGCAGGAGTTTCTGTTGCCAAGTTTGCACACCATCGAATGAATATAGCGTCTTGTAGATGCGACCGAGGTGCTTCCATGTGTAGGTGATTTGGCGGCGACCATCCTGTGCTTCGATTAAGCGAAAGGATTTCAACTTCCCAGC
>ENA-OWPI01000733-OWPI01000733.1-marine-metagenome-genome-assembly--contig:-NODE-733-length-42211-cov-10.776665_pt1 | contig 42211 bp, 30 predicted proteins | sample MGYA00238138_ERZ651775 | MGnify/ENA primary metagenome ERZ651775 (study PRJEB26906, sample SAMN06265043) | marine metagenome | isolation source: Helgoland LTER site | place: Germany:Helgoland, sampling...
TCATATTCATCATACTTACGCTCGACAAGATATTGAAGTATATGAAGATGACCAGTTTTAGCCGCCGAAGTGGCAGTTTCCCAATCCCAAGGCGCTTTGGCGGTTTCGTGCAAGTACTTCAAACAGTCTAAGTGGCCGCGCATGGCCGCCAACATACACGCCCATTCGCTATATTGATCATACTTACGCTCAACAAGATATTCGAGTATGTGAAGATGACCATTTTGAGCCGCAGATTCGGCCATAGCAGAACCCCAAGGCGCTTTGACTTCTTCGTGTAAGTATTTGAGGCACTCGAGATGACCGTTTTCGGCAGCAAATGCACACGCACTCTCATTGATAGGACACTTATTTGCAACGCAATACTTTACCATTTCTAGATTACCTTCAAATGCGGCCGCAGCAATCGTCCCTTCATCCCACTCACACATTTTCTCCTCTCGCGCCCACTTGAGCAACTCGAGTTTATTCGTTTTAGCAACTTGCCAGCAGAAATATGTTTCATCTTCCCACCAGTCACTCGGCCACAACGATTTATTCTCCCTATTCTCCCACGCAACTTCCAACGTCGATATCGACGACATCTCTTCTATTTTAAAATTCTCTTTCAAATCTTCCGCGCGAGACGATCTCTTAATCAACTTTCTCGTCTCCGTATTCACGTAGTACAAGATTTTCACATCCGTCGAATTCAATCTCGGAAGAATGTGTTTAAAACAAATATCGTCGCACTTCACGACCAAATCCCACAAAGAATCTCTCGCCCCTTTCCGTCTTTTCTGCCCTCTCGTCGTCATCGCTCCAGACGACGTGACGACGTTTGTCTCGCGCCAAAGTGTCTGTCCGCTTTGAAAGTTTAAGAAATGGTGGAACACTTCAAGACACAACAGAGAAAGAGAGCAAAAAAAGCACCTCTTTTCCTTTATTTTGTTGCGCCCGAAAAAAGAACAAGAGAGAGAGACGTCCGAAAAAGAGCCACTCCGAGGTTTTTTGTGCGTCTTTTTCGAGAAAGTGAGACTCTGCTTTTAGAGAGAGCGCTTGCAGTCAGACAGAGAGAGAAGACGTGTTTGTCTCACGCAACAGCTCTTCCGTGCTCTCCTCCGTCCGTCTCTTCTTTCACGTGTATCTCTTTAGTAACTGAATTTTTATCCTGATTCCTTTAGTATACTCTCGCGCGTTGTTTCACTCTCATCGCACAACGAGAGCACCACACGATACACACACGCAGACGTAAACGTTTTATTAGTAGTAAACGCATCGTTATCTCCGCGAATAAAACTACATCTAAAAAAAGAAAGTAAAGATGACGTCGAGAAGAGGCGCGATGATGATGCGCAACACAGCGCGATGGGCGATGAGGAACAGCGCGACGAATACTGTTTCTTCTTTGGAGGAGGTGACGAGGAGAACGACTATTGCGACGTTCGGTAAAAACAGATTCTACTCTTCCGGAGAACAGCAAGACGTGGTGATCATCGGCGGCGGCCCAGGAGGGTACGTCGGCGCCATCAAAGCTGCGCAACTTGGGATGAAAGTCACGTGCGTGGAGAAACGCGCGACGCTAGGCGGGACGTGTTTGAACGTCGGATGCATTCCATCCAAAGCGCTTTTGAACGCGTCGCATAAATACGAAGAGGCGAAGCACGGGATGGAGAAGCACGGGATTTCCGTCGGTGGGGAGGTGACCATCGACGTGTCGAAGATGATGGCGCAAAAGATGAAATCCGTCGGCGGTTTGACCAAAGGCATCGAGGGGTTGTTCAAGAAGAACAAAGTCAATCACGTGATTGGGTTTGGGAGTTTAGTGGATAAGAACACGGTGGAGGTGACGAAAGAGGACGGGACGAAGGAAACGATTTCGACGAAGAATATTATTTTGGCGACAGGGTCGGAACCGGCCAAGTTGAACGGCGTGGACGTGGACGAGAAGACGGTGGTGACGAGCACCGGCGCGTTAGAGTTGGAAAAAGTTCCCGAAACCATGGTGGTTATTGGAGGAGGCGTGATTGGTTTGGAGCTCGGTTCGGTTTGGTCGAGGTTAGGCTCGAAAGTGACCGTGGTTGAATTCGCGAAAGTGATCGGCGGGAACATGGATAACCAAATCCGAACGACTTTCCAAAGAGCTTTGAAGAAACAAAAGATTGATTTCAAGATGGAAACGGCGGTGAAAAAAGCGGAGAAAATGCCAGACGGGAAGATTGAGTTGACGATCGAGAAAGTGAGCACGAAAGAGGAATCGAAAATGATCGCGGACGTCGTGTTGGTGAGCACCGGGAGAAAGCCGTACACGGAGAATCTCGGGTTGGAGAAACTCGGCATTCAAACGGATAAGATGGGGAGAGTGGAAGTGAACGTGAAAGACCACACGTGGGAAACGAACGTCCCTGGGATTTACGCGATCGGTGATATCATCGCGGGACCGATGTTGGCTCATAAAGCCGAGGAAGAAGCCATCGCTGTGGTTGAACATTTGTCCGGCAAGGAAGGGCACGTGAACTACGACACCATTCCTTCGATTATTTACACGCACCCGGAAGTCGCCTGGGTCGGGAAAACCGAAGAGGAAGTCAAAGATGCTGGGTTAGAGTATAACGTTGGCACGTTTCCGTTCGCCGCGAACTCAAGAGCGAGAACGAACGACGACAGCGAAGGGATGGTGAAGTTCATCTCGTGCAAGAACACGGATAAAATTTTCGGCGCGCACATCGTCGGTCCGCAAGCCGGTGAATTGTTAGGCGAGTGCGTCTTGGCCATGGAGTACGGTGGAAGCACGGAAGATATCGCGAGAACCTGCCACGGCCACCCGACGTTGAGCGAAGCCGTGAAGGAAGCCGCGTTAGCTACGGGCGGGAAAGCCATTCACTTTTAAAGAAAACCATCGAGCAGCGGTGATTATTAAAAATCAGGAAGAAGAAGAGTTATTGTTGCGTAATTAAAATCAAAATCTATCGAGTGCATATCTTTTCTTTGTGTGCGCGTGCGTGTCATTCCTCTGCATTTCTATCTACATCGTTGCTATCACTAACTTTACTTCATGTGCTAAACTTCTACTGCGTGCTCTTTCCCCAAAGAACAACACACTTTTCTCCTTCCTATTTGCCGTTCGCGCCGCGGACCGTAAACGCGTCGAGCTTTGCTTTCTGTATGTGAAAAGACGGCGCGACAAACGCCCCGCAATTACACCGTTCCCCGGACCACGCGAAAGCGCCAATTTTCGAGCGACATTTTGGACAATGGATCTTTCCTGAGTTTTCTTGGAAAATAACCGGCTCGTTCTCCTCGGTTTGGTCGAGCATCATCCACGTTATCGGGGAGACGAAAATGCTCGAGCACGACGACGACGAAGTCTTGGTTGCACCACCATCGTTCCCTCTTCTTCTCTGTCGCCACGAAAACGCATCAATCCCGGTCCCAGATTCGTGCTCTAAAACGTTTTTACTCGTCGCTAAAATCCGACGACACTTTCGGCAACTGTAATACTGACTGATCGAACCCGTCATCGCCCCGTTGTTGTTTTTCATCTCCTTCTCTGGATCTTCCTCTACCGCGCCTCGATCCACGCACCCTCTCTCGCGTCGTATCCTCTCCAACTGCGAGTGTTTAAATAACTTGTACGTCTCATCCGTCGCAACTAATCGACACCCCATGTTCACCCAAAGCTCCAACTGTTCCAAGAAACCTTCGTTCGGCGACGCCGGAGGATACTTTTCTCTCACGTCTCGCAACGCCCGCTCGACGAAGACGGCGCCGTCGATGTCATCGCCACCAAAGTCGTTTCTCTCTTTCATCTTCTTCCACACGATGTGTGCCAACACCACCGCCACCGATCTCGACACGCCCGCGTTGCAAAAGACTAAAATTTTTTCATTTTCTTCTCTTTTCGAGGAGAAAAAACTCGTCGTCTCGTGGAGAATCGAGAGCAAATCAGCGTCGACTGCGTCTTCTAAGACTATTGGATAAACGGTGACGTTCGACTTTACGATCATCAAAGTATAAATGTGAGAAAGAGAGAGAGAGAGATGGCGGTGTGAGTACAAATCGAACGACAATAAAAGAGAACTCATTTCACATCATCACTTCCCGGGAAAGAACGAACGAACGAATGTATTCTCACGTACCGTCGTCGCCAAAAGAGCAATCTCTTCGTCCGTGAAAGGCGCGGATGGGAAGCCAATCGCGAGAATTCTCGAGAACCTATTCGTGTTATTCTCGTTTTTCGTCGAGGAGGAGGAGAAAAGGAGTTCTCGGGCTTCTTTCTCTCCGCAGACGGAAATGTTTGGATGGACTTCTGTCATTGGAAGTGAAGACATTTTTCACTCGCGCCAGATGATGTTCCGAAAAGGTGCGGCTATTTGAACGCTATAGGCTATAGCTATAAATACAATCTATCGTCCTAAATACTACTGCGAAGCAGATCATCTCAGTCTCTCTTCTTGTTTGCTCTCTCTTTCTTCTTTCTCCTCCTCTTCTCGCTCTCGTTTTTCTCTTCTTCGAGGATTTCAACCTGTCGTAACTACTATTGTTGCAACTCTCTCGCCTCTTTTCTCTTTCGGTGTAACACGTCTCTTTCTCTTCTCTCGCGCTCTCGTTCGAAGTTATCCGCGAATTCTCGCTCTTTTTTCTTCTCTTCCTCGCGTTCTCTCTCCATCGCTCTTCGTTTCTCTGTCTGCCTGTTCAAATCCATGCGAACGTCAAGCGCTCGCGTCAATTTTTCAATCTCTCTTTTTTTCCTCTCGTAGTCTTCTTCATCGACCGCTCTTCCTACCACGTCTTCTCGGCTTTCCGTTAACCCTCTCATCCTTCGTCTCTCTTCTTCTCTCTCTCTTCGCTTCATCTCTTTGGTCATTTCTTGTTCCCTCTCCGATCGCAGCGCGTCCAATTTCTCCTTCATCTCTCGCACATGCGTTTCGTCCGCGGAGGACGGGAGAGGATCATCCTCGGGAGAGAAGCAAGACATTCCGCCATTACCACCACTACCGCCGTTTCGCCGTCTTTTCTCCTCTAACTCCTCTAATTCTTCCTCTCTCCTCTTCATCGCTTCCTTTTCCTCTCTTTCTTCCTTCTTTCGTAACATCTCCTCCATGCGTATTTCCTCTCGTATTTTCTCGTCCACGTTTTGTTTCCTGAACAACCAATCCCCTCGCGAGACGCGCGTTGAGTGTTCGACCAAACGTTTAAACGTTTCGTGTTGCTTCAAATTCTCCGTGAGATCGACTTCTCGTTTCTGCGTTCGTTCGAGAGATTGAAGGTACGTCTTCGCTTCAAACATCTTTACTAAACGCTCTCACTCTTACACAAACCGAACGGATTAAACGGGGAAGAGATTTGATTTTGTTTCCAACGCGTTCTGATGTGTCCCCCAACAAAGACACACCCACACGCGCGCAGTCAAGAGAGAGTTAACGAGAGAGCGCGCGCAGGAGTGCGCCGGGCACTCAAAAGAAGCGAAACGTATTTTATTGCGCGTATTCGTGAGCGCGTGTAACACAGAAGAGAAGAGTCAACGAATGGAGACTTTTGAAAGATGAATTTTCCCCCAAACCTTTCCCTCACAACAAAGAGCGGCCCGAGACAAAAATCAACGGAAACATCTTGAGAGGAAAAAGAAGACGAGAGAGAGAGATCGTCGCAAAGCAGAGGTGTTGTAATTTGTGAGAAAGTGCGAGACAGAGAGCACAAAAGAGCACGTTAGAGAGAGAGAGACAAAGAGCGCAAAAGGAATAGAAATGGATGCAACGAAGAATCCGTTCGCTAAAGCGGACCGGTGGCGAAAACACCCTCTACTCACGAACACGTACAAACACATGTTCCCGGGATTCTTTATAGGGGCGGCGATGTTCGGAGCGTATTATCTCTCCGAGAAGGTGAAGAAAGGAGGTGGAAAGAAGAAGCATTAGAGAGAGAGAGATTTAAACCCTCGAGATCGAGTAGTATTGAATACTATCGACGAAAGCGCGACGAAGACGATAAACAGAGAGAGAAGAGATATTTTGTAATATTAAAACAAAGAAGAAGAAGAGTGATGATGATAATGATGACTCGTAATACCCGCCGCGCGTTCTTTTTTAGTAAGATTAGTATTAACGTTGTTAAAGAGTCCAGACGTGGATCCGTCTATCGTAAAAGCTACACGAGACGAAACCTTCTTCTTCTTCTCCTTCCTCTTCGTTGAAAAAAGCCCAGTCGCAGCCGTAGACGACTTTGTCGTCGTCGTGGCCGTTGCGATACGTGCCTACGGTTGACCCGTCCAGAGATGAGATGACGCGACATCCGGCTTTCATGGACGCCAAGGCGATTTTGCCCTCTCGTTTGGTCGCAGCGCTGCTAAAGTTTGGGTGTAAACGAACTCGCCAAATCGACGCTTCTTCTTCTCCTTCTTTTTCTCCGTCTTCTTCTTTTCCGTCGTCGTTTCCTCTCGAAATCCACATAGGTTCTTTTAAACTTTTTCGCACGTCGAAAGCTCGACACGCGCCGTCGTAAGAGCCGACGTATAAGAAATCGCCTTTCGATTCGATGGAAGTCACGCCGGCGCCAAACGCCGGGTTCTTCTCGAATCGAAAATTCTGCGACGTTTGCGACGGGTAGGCAAATGCAGAAGAACGATCTCCCTCTTCATCACCGTTCGATCGCACCATCTCTCTCAAATCGTGCTTTATGAGCTTACAATCGTCCCCCCCGGTAAAAAACACATCCTCGCTTCCGTCGAGAAACGAGGAGGCCCAAATAGCATCCGCGTGCGCGTTTTCGACTCGAAAGAGAACCTGGCTGTTGTCTCCTTCACCACCATCGCTACCGCCGCCAGGTGACGCCATCATCATCGCGCGTTCGTAATCAACTACCACCGCCGCACCGTCGTCGCCGGTAGCTACGATCGATTTATCTCTGTACGACCACGCCGCGGACGTGCACAACCCAATCCCGCCAAACCTACACTCAAACCTACCCGTAGGTTTCAATCGAACGAGCTGTTTTCCGCGGTTGACGTCCTCGTCGACATCCGCATCACCATCCTCCATCATCTCAAAAACCTCCAAACAATTATTCGCGCACGCCATCGCCAGCTCTACTTTCCCCCCTTCACTCTTACTCGCGTTCCCAAACTTCAAATCAAACGCTCCGCCGCACCTCGCGCTCGACGTCGCGTCCAGCTCGCCGCACGCGTCAAACGAAATCTCCTCCTCTTCCTCCTCGCTTTTTCCACGTGAGCATCGAAACAACGTCACTTGCCCAATCCTTTCTTCTTCTTTTCCTCTTTGTACCTCCTCCTCGTCTTCCCCTTTTCTTTCTCCTCTGTGTTCGTACGACCCGACTGCCACGATCGAACACAAATCATCATCTCTATTACTATTTCTTCTTTCCCTTCCGTTTTCCTTGCAAAACCACACCGCGACGGTCGCGCAGTTCAACTTCACCGTTCTTTCCAGCACTTTTTTCCCAACCACACGCGTTCCTCTGCCGCGTTTCATCATCGCATTCGTCGTAACATCGTCCGTGATTTTGCTCTCATTTTGTGCGTGTTGTTTTAATGTTGCGGTTGAAACGCGCCGAAAATGTACGTGGACGCGCGAATGAGCGCGATCCACGAGCCGAGCAAGATGGCGTTGCGTTTGAGTTCCTCCCAGGATTCGTCCATGATTGATTTAATGAGTTGATTTGAAAGCTTTTGTGTGTGTGTAAGTGTTCGTTTTAGATGTGTTCGTTTTATGTGGTTTTTTCTTTTCTTTTTTTCTCTTCTTTTCTCTCCAAAACGCCATTTTTTTTAAAAAACTTTTTCCGGTCAAACAAAAATCGATTGGACTACTTTTCTCTGCTCTTTTCTTTCTCGCGTTTACACGCACGACTACTCATTCGCCGAAGAAGACACTCTCGTCAAAATAAGCGCCTTTGCTGCAAACCCTCCTCCTCCTCCGCCTCCTCCTTCTCCCTTTAAAATGACGACGAGAACAAAAACGAACGATGAAAAGGATGAAAGTGATATGAATGGTATAAAAAATACGCGAGTGATTGGCAAGAAAAATGTTCTAAAAAAAGAAACGATACATCGATTGATCAAGGACGTCTCTCGGGTGGATTTCGCGGCCCCTGCGCCGGCGTATTTAGAGAATAACTTAGGGCAATCGAACGTGAGACGGTATTTATTAGAACCTGGGCCGAAAGACGGGTCGCACTCGAGGTGTAGGATTGTTCGGAAGAAGGACGCGTTCGGGTATTGCACGTACGTGTTGTACGCGGATTGTCCTCCTCCTCCTAATCCTCCTCCTCCGTCGTCGTCGATGCGCGAAGGGAAGGACCTTTTCGATGAGAACAGAAACGAAGAAAAGAATGGTCGACGTTGCAAAAGTCGATTCGAGGCGCGAGCGCTGTGCGCGGCGAGGAAGAGGAAGAAATCGAGAAGGTGAGTGTGTTCGCGCTCGCGGTCGCGGTCGCTCGCCTAAAGGGTTTGGTTTTGTTCGTCCTCTTCTTTCTTAACTTTCTTTCTTCTCACTATTGTCTTTTTCTCACTCATCTTGAACAGGTCGCGAATGGTTGTTTCTTTAGACGTGGCCGATATACGCGAGAGTTCGTCGCAATATTTAGGAAAGATAGCGGCGACAAATGCAGCCGGAACGAGGTTTGAGTTGTTCGACGACGGCGCGAAACCGGGCACGTGGGAGACGTTCGAGAGATCCGTGAGAGAGGACTACGAGGACGGGGCAGAAGATGAGGACGAAGACGAAAATGGTGACAAGAACGACGACGACGATGACGACGACGACGATAACGACGACGACGACGACGACAACGATGGTGATGATGACGAAGAAGAAATGAAAGACGCGACTGAGGTGAAAAACAGAGCGCGTCTCGGTACGGTGGAATACAACTTGAACCCGCTGGGAATACACGGACCGCGACAGATGCGCGTGGAAATAGTCAACACGGAAGAAACAGAAAGAGAGACGAGCAACGGCGCACAACCTGTCACCGCTCGATTCAAAAATGTCTTACCCGCGTGGAACAAAAAAATGCGCGCGTATTGTCTAAACTTTAACGCGAGAGTGACTCAACCGTCCGTGAAAAATTTTCAACTTTTGATCGACGACGATGACGACGACAACGACGACGACGCTTTTTCCGCGGCCGCCGAAAAGAACAAAAACGAAGTCGAAGATGAAGAGAACGAGAAAGCACCGCCGACGATTGATGATAACGACGACGACGATAAATCTATCGCGAAAAACGCAGCTTCCGTGAGAGAAAAACAGCGTCGCAAGCGAGAAACGAGGTGGCAAAAATGGATTTTACAGTTTGGTAAAATAGGCGAGGACGTGTACACGATGGATTTCCGCTACCCGTTTACGCCTTTACAGGCGTTCATGGTGTGCGCAACCTCTCTGGATAAAAAGCTCGGCTGCGAATGAATTAATTTTGAATAAACGCTGCTATAAAACATCCGCGGTGCCTTCAGCGTCTACTTTTCCCCACGAGTCTAGAATCCATCTCGTGGTGCTTTTGCTCTCGCTACTACTCGTGTCTACTTCAACGCGCATGGTTCCTATCGAACAGTTTCGAACGATCCCTCGGTTCTTCTCGCCGCTTAAATCTTCGTCGACTAAATATTCGCGCAAGAGCAACAACACGCCGGCGTGCGTGACCACCGCAATCGTCGCGTCGCCGCTGCTCTCTTCGAGATCTTCCTCCAAAACGCGCCGCACTGCATCTTCTATGCACTCGCGCACTCTTCTCAAAACATCATCGACGCTTTCGCCGCCTTCTCCTGCACATCTCAAACCTCTCTTCGTCTTGCTCTCGCAAAACGTCGCCCAGGCGCGCGGGAACTCCATCGGCGCCGTCTTCCGCGGACATCCTTGTAAAACCCCCACGTGGCGTTCTCGTAACTTTGAACTTTCCTCGATCATTTGCGAGGCATCAATCATCATCCCCTGCGCGGTGTGCAAACATCGTTGCAAATCGGATGTCACTACTTTTCGAATATTTTTTACCCTATTAATACTACTGTTTTTGCTCGTCATCATTTTCATCAAATTCGCGCGTAAACTTTTAATCTCCTCCTCCCCGTCTTCGTTTACTTCCGTGTCCAACTGTCCCTGAATGATCCCTAACGCGTTGTGTGTGGTTCTCGCGTGTCGTATTAAGAGCACTCGGACCACTCTTTTGTTCTCATCATCTTTATTCATATTAGGGGAAATTGCCTAATTTTAAGGGAAAAAAATGAAGCAAATTTGCTCATAAAAACATCACTTTACGAAACGACTTTATTCTCTAATAAACACTCGTTCTTCTAATAAAGAAAGACAGAAGAATTTGAAGGAGAAAGAAAGAGCGCGTCATTGGATCGTCGTCGCGCTCTTTTTCTCTATTTGATCTTTTTATCGCATCATCAAAACAACGCGATAGATGATATGAATCTTCTTAAGAACAAAATCGGCTCGATTTTCGTGCACGTCCGGCACCAAACGTATCAACGTTTCGTCCCGGAACGCGTCAAGAAGTTTTTACTCACGCACCCGCCAAATATCACCGTGCAATGCCTCTTCGCCTTGTGCGTCGCGGAAATCATCCACTTCGTGCGAGAGGAAATCAAGTTTCAAATCTGGTGCCGACAAGGCAGAGAGAAAGGCGGAATGCACGAACTCACCGAGGAGGAGATTGAGGAGAACAAAAGGACAGGGAAAGTGCCGGAAGTGGACGAAAAGCGAATGCCGACGAAAGATTTACTCGAAGAACCGACCGAAGAAATTAAACGAGACGTAGATAAATTGATTGAGTTTATCAACCAGAACAGACGGAAAGATTCGTCCATGGTGAGAGTTGGGAAATCGACGATTCCAAACGCCGGGTTAGGATTGTTCGCGGATCGAGATATCACCGAAGGCGAACGCATTCGAGGCGCCACGTACGGAGGGAGAATCATGAACTTCAACGAGGCGAAGAAGATTCCCATGAAAGAGAAGGATTACGTGATGGCGTTGCATTTGAACGTACACGTAGACGCGAAAGAGCACTACGGGTATATGGCGAGGTACATAAACGATACGTATAAGACGGAGAAGAGTAGAAATTGTAAGTTTTTGAAGATGAGCGTAGAGAATAGGGCGAGCGTGATCGCCATGAGAGACATCGAGAGAGGCGAGGAGTTGTTCGCGGAATACGGGAGCGGGTATTGGAGAGCGAGGAACGGGGAAATTGATGCGGACAGAGGTGACGTGGAGAATTTTAAGAGGGACATGGAAAAAGCGCAAAAATGGGTCGAATCGAAAGGGAAGTATAAGAGTAAAAGTAAGAAGACGCACTCGAAGGAATTTAACAACGCGGCGGATTTATTAGAGAGAGAAGGTAAAGGGTTAGAACCGGACAGCATATTTAAGAAGATTCCTTGATCATCATCATAATAATAAAGTACACTTTCTATACAACGCCGAGTTCGACTTCTTTTTCTAATTTCACGCTCAACTCTTCCGCTTGCTGGGCCAACCACATCTTCGCGTATAATCCGTTCAAATCGACCAACTCATCGTGTCTTCCTTGCTCTACGATTTCCCCGTCTCGCATGACGATGATCCTCGAGCACTTCATCACCGTGCTCAACCTGTGCGCGACGAAAACGCTCGTTCTATCTCTCGCAATTTCTTCCAAGCTTTCCAATATTTGCGATTCAGTCGCCGTGTCCAACGCCGACGTCGCTTCGTCCGCGACTAAAACTCTCGGGGACTTCAAAAACGCGCGAGCGATGGCGACTCTCTGCTTTTCACCGCCGGATAACATCACGCCTCTCTCGCCAACTTTCGTCTTCAAACCGTCCGGTAAATCGCCGATGGTTTTTTCCAATTTCGCCGCGTGGCAGGCGCGCTCGACTTCCTCGTCTGAGGCGTTTGGTCGACCGTAGCGCACGTTGTGCTCTAAAGTATCGTTAAATAAAACGGCATCTTGAGGGACAACCGCAACGGCGGATCGAAGAGATTTCATTTGTAGATCTTTCACGTTGTACCCGTCGAAGAATACATCACCGGACGTGGCGTCGTACGCGCGCAACGCGATGCGAAGCAAGGTGGATTTCCCGGAACCAGAAGGTCCGACGATGCCGATGGATTCGCCCGGAGAAATTTCTAAGTTTACGTTTCTAAGAATCTTGCGTCCGTTTCCGTATTCAAAAGACACGTCTTTAAACGATATGGACGCGCCGTTGTTGCTGCTTGTCGTCGTCGTCGTCGTCGTTTCGATATTTTTGTTCTTCGGTAACTCCAACGTCCCGTCCTTTACGTTTGACGTCGTCGATAAGACCTCAAACATCGCCTCCATGTCGACTAAACTTTGTCTCAACTCTCTATAAAAAAATCCTAAAAAGTTCAACGGTGCCCACACTTGCAACAATAAACCGTTCGCCATGACCAAATCACCGACCCGGTTGGCTAAATTCGCACCAATCTGTGACGCGTTCCCACCGGCGCCGACTCCTAACGCCGCGCACGACAACGCCGCCGTCATGCCGAAAGATAAAAACACCGCCTGACCGGCGTTCAACAACGACGACGCTCTTTCGCTCCCCAATGCGGCTTCGTGGTACCCTCTTAATAAACTATCGTACTGTTTGGACTCTAAATTCACGTTCCCGAAATTCGATACGGTTTCGTAATTCAAAAGCGCATCCACGGCTTTCCCGGTGGACAAACCGTCCATGGTATTCGCCAACTTCCTCTTGCTCGCGGACACCCCGGTCATGTGCATGGTCCACCAGACGTAACAACAAAACGTACTCAACACCACCGCGACGACGTGCCAACTGAACGCTTTCCACAGCAAAGCACTCACCAATGCCAACTCCACGAATGTTGGAATGAACGTAAATATAACCGCGCGAAACACCATCGATACCGACCGCGTGCCTCGATCGATGATTCTTTGCAACGCCCCAGTTCTTCTCTGTAAGTGAAACTGCATGTCCAAATTCAACACGTGATTGAACACCTCCAACGCGACTCTTCTACCCGCCGCTTGCGCCACGGGCGTGAAAGACACCACCCGCAACTCCGTCGCAATACCAGACACCGCTTTAAATACTCCGCTGAAACACAACATCATCGCCGCCATGTTCGCGGCTTGTAACGCTTCCGGCCCAACCGGTAACTGCGCCGCTCGCGTCAAATGGTCAATCGCAAACTTAAAATACACCGGTACCGCTAACCCGAACGCTTTCTGCGCCACGAGAAAGATCACCGCAAACGCTAACCGAAGTTTCGTTCCTTTCCTACTAAACGCCACCTTCAAAAGATACGGTAACACGGTTCTCAAATCCGACCCTTTCGGCGGCATCGGGATTGGACCGTCGTCCTCGGTATCGTTTTCGTTAAAATACGACGACGACTTTGAAGACGAGTTCTTCTCTATTTTTTGCTCCTCTTCCATGGAGTCGGAGATGCCGTAAGATGCCACCGCCGCTGCTCTCGCGGACGGTCTCGCGTATCTTTGCACACAAGCACCAGCAGCAGGTTTGTTGGTGTTGGAGGACAAAAACGACGACGTCGCGCTGCTGTTCCTCGTCATCTTCGCAGCGAGAGGCGATGATGAAGAAGAGGCTTTGTGCGTCTTCTTCATCATCGCGCCGCCGTCATTTTTGGACGACGATGAGGACGAGTTACGTATCATCATCATCATCATCCGACGTCGTCGTCGTTGAATTCCCGGTGACGTCGCCGTCGCGTTTTTCCCCTCCGGTTTCGAAAAGCTGCTTCTCATCATCATCATCGTCGTCGCTTTCGAAAGACCACCACGCGAGGACGACGAAGAAGAAGAAGTCGAGAAGCCGCGGTGGTGGTTATGGTTATGGTTATGATGTGTTGTTCGTGAAAGAGGTGCAAACTGCGCGCGCATGATATCTGAAGAGTTTTGGATAAAAAAAGGAACGAAAAGATGTCAGGATGTGGAGAAAAGAGTTTTACTTCTCTAGGCGAAGAAGCGACAATGATGAATACGCGTAAGTGGTTCTTTCAATACAACACGCGGTATGTGGACACTATGTGACTGTGAAAGAGCTAATGTTGAGTACGCACGTACCTTTTCAAATGATAAGATTCACGAAAACGCTTCTCGCACACATCACATTCGTACGGTTTCTCGTTCGTATGAATACGCATGTGGGCCTTCAAATTACTAGAAGTATGAAAGCACTTCTCGCACACATCACATTCATACGGTTTCTCGTTCGTGTGAATACGCATGTGGTCTTTCAAATGATTAGCTTGAGAAAAACGCTTCTCGCACACATCACACTCGTACGGCTTCTCATTCGTGTGAATACGCATGTGGGCTTTCAAATTACCAGAAGTATGAAAGCACTTCTCGCACACATCACATTCGTACGGTTTCTCGTTCGTGTGAAAACGCATGTGGGTTTTCAAATTACCAGAATTACGAAAACGCTTCTCGCACACATCACATTTATACGGCCTCTCGTTCGTGTGAATACGCATGTGGGTTTTCAAAGTACTAGAATCACGAAAAGCTTTATCGCACACATCACATTCGTACGGCTTCTCGTTCGTGTGAATACGCATGTGCGTTTTCAAATTACAAGAGTGACGAAAACGCTTCTCGCACACATCACACTCGTACGGTTTCTCGTTCGTGTGAATACGCATGTGGGCTTTCAAAGTACCAGATTCACGAAAACGCATCTCGCACACATTACATTCGTACGGTTTCTCTTTCGTGTGAATACGCATGTGCTTCTTCAAATCACTAGAATCACGAAAGCACTTCTCGCACACATCACATTCATACGGCCTCTCGTTCGTGTGAATACGCACGTGTATGGCCAATTTAGATGCGCTAACAAACACCTTCTCGCAAACGCCGCACTCGTGTTGTTGCCCTCTCTTTCTCTTCGCTCCTTTTCTCACAGTCATCTCTTCTTTCCGCATCTGTTCGTTCACCTCGTCCTCGTCAGGTATTCGCACACAGAGCAACACCTCATCAGGTTCTTCTTCTTCCTCCTCTTCTCCTCCCCTCTTTTCCAGAACATACTCACTTTTCAAAACCGTCCTCGCATTTTCCGCTCGTTTAGGATTTGGATTCTTTCTTCGTCCTCCCATTATTGTTCTTCTTTCTCTATTGTTCTTCGTGACAAGTGCGTTGCTTTCCCCTACAAATTGTGCTGTCCTTTCCCCACAAAAAAGGAATAAAAACAGATACACACACGCACGCGGTTTACACGAATAATGGCGACATTGCTCTCCAGCGGCATCGTTCGAATGACCACCACGACGACGACCTTTGTTTTGAAGAGCGCGGGGTTGTTCAAAGCGAAAGGATTTGGTGGTGGCTCGTCCTCGCTGTTTCATCCTCATCGGCAGCAGCAAATGGATAAAAGACGAACCTTGAAAGCCGTTACGAATTCCAATTCTTTCTCGTCGTCGTCGAACACCAACAGAGCGAAGAAGAAGGCGACGACGAGCGACGACGTCGAAAAAAGGCAAAGAATGACGCACATGGCAAAAGTTCGCGCGTCTTTTTCTCCTTCTTCTTCTTCCTCCTCGACCGAAGAAAAGATGTTCACGGTGCAACACAATTTGGAATCGCTGAGCGATAAAATTTTCTGCAACCGTTCGTTGCCGATGAAGTCGATCAGGTCGGTTGGATTCGATATGGATTACACTTTAGCCATGTATAAACCGGAAACGTTCGAACGGTTGGTGTACACGAAAACGATCGCGAAATTAGTCTCACATTACGGGTACCCGAAGGAAATTTTGAAGTCGTTCCAATTCGACGAGACGTACATGGTGAGAGGCCTCGTCATCGATAAGAAGCGAGGAAACGTGTTGAAGATGGACAGACATAATTACGTGAAAGTTGTCGTCCACGGGTTCAAAGCGGTGAGCACGGAAGAGAGGTTGATGACGTATTGCGACTCGTCGAAAGTCGGGACTTCGTTTACCGGGAACGAGTATCAAGCGATGGATACGTTGTTCGCGTTGGCGGAGGCGTATTTGTTTTGCCAACTGGTGGAAATGAAAGATTTAGTTATGATAGACGAGAAAAAGAAGAAAAATAAAGAGTACGAGAAGTTAACGAACGTGTCGTATCACCAGATGTTCGACGAGATTCGTAAGAGCGTGGATTTGTGCCACCGGGACGGGAGTTTGAAAACCGAGGTGGCGAAAGATCCGGCGAAATACATCGTCCCGGATGAAAGTCTGAAAGAGTTACTGACGACGTTGAAAACGAGCGGTCGGTCGGTGTTTTTGTTGACCAACTCTCTGTTCGATTACACGAACGTCGTGATGAACTTTCTCATTTCCGGTAAGACTGGCGAGGAGAAGAATTTAGATTGGTTGGAATATTTCGATAGCGTGTTTGTCGGGTCGATGAAGCCGAATTTTTTCACGCAAGATAACAACATCATTTTTGAAGTGGACGCGAAGACGTACATGTTGAAAAATACCGATTCCGGTGGGCCGTTAACGCCGATTGGTGGAAGCGATATCGACCACGTGTCAGCACCGTCGTCGTCAAAACCTGGCGACGGCGAAAACATCTACGATTCAAAGGTGTATCAAGGTGGATCGTACGTCCATCTCATGGACTCGCTCGGAATTTCTCGAGGTTCGGACGTTTTATACGTCGGCGACCACATCTTCGGGGATATTTTGAGAAGTAAGAAAACGTTAGGGTGGAGAACGATGTTGATCGTGCCGGAAATGGATCACGAGCTGGAAGTGTTGGAGGAGACTCGAGAAGAGGGCGTTTTGGACGAGCTGAAACAGTTGCGCGAACGAAGAGACGAGTTGGATTATAAGTTGCAAAAGATTATATTCGAGGAAAAACGACAAAAGGAAAAGGAGAAAATGGCGAAAACGTCGGAGGAGATGAAAATGGTCGAGCAACTCGAGAAAGATTTTGAAACCGCGAAATTGGAACATCGGAAGAAAACAAAGGAGTACCACGAACGCTTCCATTGGGTTTGGGGCGCGTTGATGAAATCCGGATATCAAAACTCTCGATTCGCGCACCAAGTCGAGCGGTACGCGTGCGTGTATACGAGTAAAGTTTCGAACATGTTGAGGTATTCGCCCGAGGCGAGCTTTCGCGCGTTTAGCGACACGATGCCCCACGATGATAGTTCACCGTAATGTGTAATTATTATCATTGTTTAGCGCTATAATGTCTAGAACTCGTCTTGGTTTGCTTCCTCCATTTCTTCGTCTTCGCTCTCGGAGGAAGCCAATGAATCTTCATCTTCTTCGTCCTCGTCCTCTCGAAGCGCCAACGTCGATAAATACGAATCGATTTCTCCGTGTATCTTCACGCAGTGCTTTCGCGCAAACTTTATCACGTTATCTGAAACGTCGCTCTCGACTGCCATCGCGCTGCTATTTCCAAATCCGCCGACTCTTTGCACTGAAGTCACCGCACCTTCTCTGGTGGCGGATACCGCGAGCGCGAAATCGCCGCACGACTCTTCGCTCGAGACGCAATCAATCGCTATGGTTGGTAAAAACTCCTCGTCGTCTATTGTAATCGTCGTCATAGTAGTTACTCCTTCTTGCTGCCGCGCTCTACCGAAATACGTCGCCGTAGCAATCAAAGGCACGTCTGAGACATCTAGCGTCGTGTTACTACTACTGCTGCTATTCGATTCCTTTTCTTTTCCTTTTTCTAATTGTTCGTCATCATCATCATCATCTTCTTCTTCTTCCGAATCTGACACTAACTCAACCTCTTCATCCTCACCTCTTCGTTTCACTCTCACTCTCGGTAACCGTGCGTCGAACAACGCGCACTTCCCGGCAATCGCCAACGCGTCCAACGCGTTCCCGTCGTCCGAGAGCACTAAAAAATCCATCCGTAACTTCCAGCGATGACGCCGACGGCCTCCTTGTTTACTACCATTCCCATGACTACTACCGCCAATCTCCAAAGACTTTCGCAAACCAGATTCCTTGTTCAACAAATCCATCGACCCGTACGCAAACTCCAATTCTCTCTTCAACTCGCCGCAATACTTATCGGTCTCGTTGAATACTTGTTGCTGATGTTGACCTTTCCCGCCGCCGCCGACGGCGGAACCAACATTTCTCGTCGACATCGTTTCCACGTAAACTTCTACGGAAGGCATCGTCGCCGCAGTAGATGTGCCCGCTTTCTCGTTCCCTCCCGTCTTATCTCTTCCTCCTCCTCCTCCGCTTCGCCGTTGCCCCATAAACAACAACAAAGCATCATCCTCTTCCTCATCCTCATCCTCATCAAAACTGCACACCTGCCCGGTTATCGCGCACACGACCTCGGTCCGTCCGCACGATCCTTTCCCCATGCGAACTTTCGCTTGTCCAACCGCTCGCGTGATGATCATCATGTTGTTCCTTTTCTTTTTATTAAAACTCTCACTCAGTTTACTTTCGTGATTTCCCAACGAAATCTCCACCGGTCTCGATTCGTGATTCTCTCTCCCGTCCGAGCGGAGGTTTTGGCAAACGCCGTCGCGAGTGAACTGGAATTCCGGCGCGGAGAATAACATTTTCTTCGCGCCGGAATGGATCGTAGTATCGCGGTGCTGTTGATGATGATGTTGTTATATAACTCTCTCTTTCTCAGCAGTTAAATGAAGAATGTGACGGCGGTAAATCGCCACTAAAAAGAAACGTCTTTTTTGCTCAAAGAGATAAAAAAGAGTTTACTATATAATAAATGGAGAGGAACGAGAAGAAGAAGCAACTCTCCGGCGCGCAGAAAAGGAAGAAGAAGAAGGAGAAAGAGGAGGCGATCGAACGGGCGAGAGCGGAGTTGGAGAGGTTGAAGCTTGGACCGACCAAGGTGTGGACGGGATTGGTGACGCATCACAAGGATGTGTTCGTCTCGCATGTCTTGTCGAAATTGAACGAGACAGATCGGTTTTTCTTTGCAAAGGTGAATAGTGAGAGTTGGGGAGTGCTTGAGTACGCCGGGGTAGACGTATCGAAATTAAGTTGCGCTGTTCACGAATGTACATCCATTTCGACGTTGGAATTGGCGTGGAATCACTTTCCCTGGGGAAAGAAAGATGACGAAGGAAGAGTGATGGATCAAGCCTACTTTTGCGAGCAAGTTCCTGGAACGAACAAACTCGAGTTGCTCAAGTGGTTGAGAGAAGTGAAACATTGCGAGTGGGATGAAAAGACGATTACTGTGGCAGCATTTAAAGGTAATCTCGAGATGCTGAAATACTGCTTCTCTAACGAGTGCCCGTATGATGAAGAAATGTCGTGTAGACAAGCTGCTAAAGGACACCTCGACTGTCTTCGATTTCTTTTCGACAAAGTGAAACCTTCGCGAGATACGGAAAAAGATTCGGCAAAACACGCAACATGCGGTGGTCACATGGAGATCTTGAAATATTTCGTCGAAGAAAGAAAGATACCCGAGGTAGTAAAGGTCAGCTGCGTGACAAATGCTGCAAGGTACGGCCGCCTCGATTGCCTCAACTACTTAGTCGACGAGGCGAAAACGCCTCTTAACCACTGGCGATACAGCGCTCTCGCTCGTTACCACGAGCATACCGACTGCCTAAACTACTTGCTCGAAAAAAGGTGCCCGGAACCAACGGACGAACAATACGCTACTTTTGCCGAGAGCTTGCGAGCGCTAGAGTCTCGGCAGGAGAACAGCGAGTGAGAAGTTAGTTTGATCAGAGAGAGAGAGAGAGACACCTTTTACCTTTTCGTACATTTTTAGAGCAAGAAGAGAGACACACAAAAACAGGTTCAAAATCGCCAAAATTTCCCCTCTATCTATACTCGCAAATACAAACTCACTCTCCAAAAGAGAGAGAGATTGAGAGAGTAATCGAAGCACTTTTCTTCGCGCGTGTGGTGAGCGCGTGGTAGTGTTGACGTTGCCGAATTCCTCGCGTTTTGAAGGTCGCACTTCTTCGTAAAAGTAATTGGAATTGATCCATCTTCATCAAATCAATCCGCTTCTTCTAATAAAGCGATTAAAACATAGAGAAAATAATAAAGAGTATGAGTTTCATGCATCGAATGCCAAACGAGTACGGCGTCTCCTCGTCCTCCGCGTCCTCTTCGAGAAACACCCAGGGTGTAGGTACCGATCGGACGCGAGAGTTTTTCGCGACCGCGGAAAGAGTGAGCAAACAATTGCACGGAAGTAGACACAGGAGTAGCAGTGGGGGAAGAAACGAAAACGACGACGAGAACGGCGCCGCGGCGAAAGGAGAAGGCTCGGATTTTTACGCCGCCTCCTCCTCCTCGCACGTGGAGAAACAGCAACAGCAGCAATTCGGGTCTTCTTTGGATGACGACGATTTCAACAACAACAACAAAGGAGGAGGCTCTTCTTTGCATCTCGCGAACGAGGCGCCGAAGATGAAATCTGTGTTCCACCAGAGAGCCTCGCGCGTCGGTCACGCCATCCACTCCACGTCGCAAAAGCTGGACCGGTTGGCGCAACTCGCGAAGCGGTCGGGCGCGTTTGACGACTCGAGTCAAGAGATTAACACGATTTCCTTCGCGGTGAAAGAAGATATCAAGCAGTTGAACACGGCGATCGCGGAGTTGCAACAGCTGGCGTTGCACGAGAGAGAGCAAAAGACGAAACAGTCGACGCAACATTCGGAGACGATCGTGGAGAGTTTGAAAGGACGGTTGATGGACGCGACCAAGGCGTTTAAGGACGTGTTGAGCGAAAGGAAGGAGAGCGTGAAGAATAACGAGAGAAGACGATCGATGTTTGGCGGCAGCGGTAGCAGTAGTTTACAAACGCAGCAACAGCAAGGCGGTGGGTTTCAAGGCGGAACTGGACGGTTTGCCAGCGTCAGCGCGGCTGCCACGACGGGGAGTTTCATGAACGTAGGCGCGCGAAGTAGCGAACAACAACAAGGAGAACAACAAGGGAATTTCGGCCACATGAACCCGATATCCTTCAACCAAAACCAAGTCGCCGTCTACCAAGACCAAGACCAAAACTACGCCACCTCTCGCGCCGACGCCATGCAAAACGTCGAGCGCACCATCACCGAACTCGGCGGCATTTTCCAACAACTCGCCACCATGGTCAACGAACAAGGCGAGATGGCCATTCGCATCGACGAAAACGTCGAAGACGTCGTCATGAACGTCGACCAAGCGCAAGGTGAACTTCTGAAGTACTTGAACTACATCAGTAACAATCGGTGGTTGGCCATGAAAGTCTTCGGCGTGCTCATGGCTTTTCTCATGTTCTTCATAGTCTTCGTCGCTTAATACTAGTGTTATTATTATTAACTTTCATCATTTATTGTGATATTCAACATCCAACGCTTCATAGTCTTCGTCGCTTACTTATTATTCTCGTAAACTTTCACACAACATTGAGATTCAACATCCAACGATACGAGAGGAAAATCCTCACTCTAAAAACTCTTTAACGACGCACACAAAACATCACAACAGAGCAAAAGGAACGCGTCAAAAAGACGACGATTTCACCAGAGGAAGAGATATGACGACTCGCTGAGATGACGACTGAATTCACTGAGAGACCAATCTCTCGTCCCGCTCGTCTCGTCGATTTTTACTCCTTTCCATCGGGAACAGAATCGAACGGCGAGAAAGTGGAATGCATCTTCTTCCCGAGGTTTAACGACCGAGAGGAAACGTTTTCGCTGGACGTTTTGGCTTTTACACACACCAAGGAAGGAGACGATTTAAATGATTTAAACGACGATTTAGATGCTGATGATGATGCGTATCGGACTTTTAATCGCTTGGGTGTCGCGGTCTTTCGAACGAGTGGGTTCGTTTCGAGACCGAAAGTCGTCGTGTATGACAACTGGTACCAGAGAGCGAAGGAAGCGTTGACGCCGACGACTGCGACGACTTTGATCGGACGAAGAGCAAAAAGGTACCAGTTTTCCATCGAAGAGAAAACGAAGAAGAACACAGACGATGATACAGCGGAGGAGGAGGTGTTTGAACTCGTCTGGCGGTTCAGCGAAAACGACGACGAGAACGCAAACGAGGAGAGCAGAGAGGAGGATACGAAGAAGAAGCGAAATGAGATGGTGATGATGCGAGGGTCTTGCAAGATGAAGCGCGTCGTCGCCGCCGCCGCCAGGGCAGCGGAGGGTGTCGAGACGGGATCTGCAAAGGAAACGGCGACGACGGTTCTTTTGGAGTTGTTGCGTCACGCCTCGTTGAAGTATATTCGCGAAAAGGAAGGAAACGTGGATTTAAAGCGCGCGAACGAGTGTTTGAGGAAAGATCAAGAGATCGCGGTGAAGGAAGAATTGGAGAAGGCGAGAGATATCGAGCAGTTTAAGCGAAAATGTTTTGAGGAGTGTTTGGTCCTCGTAAACGAGAAGAAGAAACGGATTCGGGAGTTGGAGGAGATTCTAGAAACGGCGAGGAAAGAAAACGACGCGTTGAGTAAAAAAATTGGGAAGGGGAAAGGAGGGAAGAAGAGAGGGAGGTCGTCGTCGTCCGAGGAGTCGTCGTCGTCCGAAGCCTCTTCGTCGAGCGAAGAGGTGAGCGACGAAGACGAGGAGGAAGAAGCGAACACGGACGACGAAGATAAGGCCACGCAAATTCGCAAACGCATGCGACAGACTGCCATGGTAGATACCATCAAAACCACGAGTGATGGAAGAAAGAAACCGTCTGCAAAGCCAACAACGACGAAGACAACAAAAGCAACAAAAGCAACCGCCTCGCAAAAATCAAAACCAGCCGCTCGGCGCGTGAACACGTTCGACGCTCTCATGCAAGCCAATTTAGGACGAGATTCCGACGCGAATTCCCAATCCTCCTCTTTTTAGATACATACATAGATAGATAGATAGATAGTGAATGAGTGCGTGATACTGGTCATCGCGACGAGCGAGCAGTAGTCGTCGTAGTCGTTTTCTCCTTCTTGGAAAAGAAGGAACACGATAAAGGAGAGTTTCGCTTACGCTTTGACATACTAAATACATTTCAAAAAGCTACTCATAATATGCATCATCATCACTACTTTCCCTCCATTTCTCTCTCCTTCAACAGTTTCGCCACGCTCCCGTCGTCGTCTTCCACCAAGGTCCCGCTTTTCCAGCACCCCGTCTTCTCCCCGATTTCCTTGTGTTTCTCGTACTCCAAATCCACCTCCTCTTTCGTTCCTTTCCACCCTTTCGGGTACCTCGATAAACTTTGCGTCCCGAGCATCCTGCTCGCTTTCACTCTCAAATCCAAGGTCGTCCACTCGCCTAATTCGTTGTGAAAGTGTTCTTTCATCTTCATCCACTCGCCGACGCCGAATATGTGGAGTCCTTCGTACAGTTTTTGCCGCTGGTCGTCGCCCCATTTCTTCCCGGAAGTCTCGAAGACGATTTTCGTCGGTTTGAAAAACTGTTGCTTTAAAGCGCCGGTTTCTGCGTCGATGGCATCTTTTCGTGTCACAACTTTACGCAAAGAGTTTGCCCATTGAATTCTTTCTTCTTGGTCTTCTTTTGATGATTCGTTGGTGTTGGTGATGATGTCGAGCATGACGTGTGATGTGTTTTGCGCGCGCGCGTTTGTCGGGGAAGCGCAGTCGAGAAATTCAAAATTCTCGATTGTATTCTATTTAGGGTATCAAATGTGATTTGCGAAGAAAGCGTGCGAAGCGATTGATGTACAAAGAAGAGTAGTTTTCTTTTCATTACGCGCTAATGTGTGCACGGGTATTCGCGGTGTTGTTCTCGTTGTTGTTGTTGTTGTTGCGTGTGCTATTTTCTATGCGTCTAAAACTCGTAGTATATTTGCGTTTATTTTTATCGTCGTTGTTGTTGTTGTTTCTTGGTACTACTACTCGCGATGGTAACTTGTTTTTGCTGCTGCGCTTCGTCGGTGCCCATTCTAGAGTTATCCACGATGGTCTTCGGCGCGATTTGCCCTCCGTTCGTTTTCCAGCTGCGGCGCGGTATCTTGACAGGATTGATTGCAAAACAAACCTTTTCCGTTCGCGTCGCACTTATCGTCGATGACTATGGTTCTTTCGCCGTCGTACACCCACTTGGCTAACGCCGAACGGGCTTCGACGCCGTCGATTTTGATCTTGTCGAATTTAGTGTGCACGTAACAGGAGGGCGCAAAGACACCGACGTTTGGATTTGCTTTTGTCGCTTCTCGGAGTCGATCAACCATTTGCGTCTTCCACATTTTCGCGTATTCTTCGCGACGGGAGCGTTCTTCTTCGTCCAAGTTTTCCCACATCTTTTTCGTCAGTTCGAGTTGCTTGTCTTCGTAGACTTTCATGTCTAAAACACCAGAGTTCAAGTCGTCGATGGTTTTCTCGACCAATCTTTGCGTTTGTTTTCGTTTCTCGTGGACGTCGCTCAAATGTTTCGTCGTGGACGACGCCAACGTCATCGATTTCAAATCGGGTTCGTGGACAAACCTGTGGTCGGCTAACGGCCAATTGTCGTGGATGGACATGACGACGGAATCTGTCAACGCTTGCACAAAAAATATGGGCGTTCTGATAAATTTGATCGAATTTCTTGCCACCGCACAACGGTGTACTTTTCGATTGCTGCCGCGCTTGGTGCACTCGCTCGGTAACGAATCCTCGGCGCGCCAAAACTTCAAGTACTTCTTCCAACTCGTCTCGTCCCACGGGATAAACGACGGTTTCATTTGGCCGTAGGTGTTGGTGGAGTTAGTCGTGTTGAGACCGAATCGTAAGAGCAGACGACTTTCCGCAGAATTCAAGTAGACGCCGTCTTCGCTCTTCTGGTCGTCGTCGCTTTCGCCGAGCTCCGCGGCGGCGTGCCGGAATTTGTCTTGCAATTTATCTTTAAACGTGGAGAAAATTTCGCTGAAAATCCCAGTTTCCTCTTTGTCGCTGCTGCTGGTGGTGCTGGTGGTTGCAGTGCTTACATTCGCTTTTGTCTTGTCATCGTCATCGGTAGCGGAGGCGTTTTTCTCGTTTGACTTTTTGTTGTTGTTTTTGTTGTTGTTGTCCGCGGGAGGCGTAGCTTTCTCTACCAACGCATCGTCGTCGTCCGTGACTAAAGCGGAAGAGAGTGTATCCTCTTCGGCGTTTTCTTCGAAAATCTGTTCCACCATCTCGTCAAATTTCATCGACTCGAATTCCTCTTCTTCCTCCTCCTCTTTGTTACTCTTCGTCGCGCTGTGGTTGTCCTTCGACGCCTCTTCTTTATCGTCATCTTTGGAATCGTCGTCAGAGTTTTTATTTTCACCGATGGACATTTGATCTCTCGGGTCGTAAAACGTGTGCGTGTGAAAGTAGTGAAATCCAGCGAAGGCGATGCCGGACACTTTGGGAGGTTGCAGTTTCGGGTCGTGCCCTTGAGCTTCGTACGCTTGGGCGATAACATCCGCCCACCGATCGATTTGTGCGACTAAACCGACTCCACCGGCAGATTTTCCGGAGAAGATGATGTTTTTCGCCGACAACAAATCGTGATGGTTGATGAGTTCATCCAAGACGGCGTCGACGATGAGACCGCCGGTCATGGTCACGCCAGACGCGTCCGGTTCGTTACTTCTGCCCAACCAAGAGTCTCCAGAACAATACGCGATATTTACCATATTTGCCGTGTTGAACGCTTCGTTGGATTTCAACACGGATTGAATACCAGTCGAGAAGTGATACGTCCTCGGCACTAATTTCGAAGAGCCTAATCCCGTCGCCGCCCGTCTCGTGCAGTCCTCGTCGTTTACGCACGTGCCTCCACCGGAAAGCATGATGATCCACGTTTCGCCGCACGAGTGTTCGACACCATCGCTTGTACATCTTTTCCTTCGCACGGCGCGGTCGACGCGCTTCGATAAATAATACGCGGGAGGCGATCCGTCCAAACATTTCGCGTTGTTTGAAGCGTGATCGAGAAAGCGCACAGGCGATACCGGATTCGGCTTGTATTTCTCATCGCTCGCATCAACTTTACCGTTGTCATCGTCGTCGATGTGAAAGGTACCGTCGGCAATGTTGTCGACGATACCCTTCGCGACGTCTTTGACGATGACCGCGGCGTCCGTAACAACTGCCTTAGCGTGCGGTGCAACTTCTACCACCCCTTTTTTAATGTTGTTGTTGTTATTATAACTATTATTATTCGTTGTTATTGTCGTTGTTGCATTCTTTTGCACACGCTGTTGTTGTTGTTGTTGTTGTTGTTGTTGTTTCGGTTGTTGCTTTGGCTTCGCGTCCGCGGGGGTGGTGGTCGTTGGCGAAGCGCTACCGCCGCTATTCTTGGCGTTCGTGTTGTTGTTACTACTCGGAGTAAAAGTACTTGTTGACGCGATGTTGTTTTTCTCGTCCGCTCCTACCTTTGCCGATGACATGACTGACCCCGTCCCCGAAGTGGCGGTATTCTTCGCATTACCATTCTCGCCCTTCTTGCCGTTATTGTTGTTGTTGTTATTGTTGTCAACATTGACAATACCGTTCTTCTTGTCGTCGCCTCCGTTGCTCTCGCCTCCTCTGTTGCTCCCGCTACCAGCACTCGCACTCTTGTTCTTACTATTATTAGTATTGCTATTAGTATTCTCGCTCGTAGTATTCGAAGACGACGCCTTCGAGGAAGCTTCCGCGGCGGCGGCGAGAGAAGAATCCTTCTTCGCTTGTTCCCTCGCGTGTTTCGCCACCGCTTCTTTCACCAGTTCTTTCCTTCTCTCCTCTAAGAAGAAGTCAATCTTGTCCTTCTCTTGTTTCGTCAGTTCGTCTTCGTCCGGTACTCCTGTTTTCACTTGTTGTTGTTGTTGTCCTCCGAGTCTTTTCAACGCACTCAAACCGCTCGTTCTTCTTGTCGTCGTCATCGTCATCACCAAAGCGGCGACCGTTACAATCAGAACAACAAAAAAGACGCCTCCTTTTCGAAAACTCGTTCCGTTTCCTCTCCGATTGATGTACTTATTCGACAATAAAGGCGCTTGTTCCACATCTTCATCAGCACGGGAAGAAATGGTGGTCATCATTTTCTTCCTTTCTTTTCCTCCTCCTCCTCCCGTTCCAAAAGAAGAAGAAGAAGAGAGTTGTTCTGAACGACAGAGGACTCGATGTTATTCTTCAAATCGGATCGATCCTGGAGATGATGATGAAAGTCTCCTCCTCTGTTGTTCTTTTTAAAGCGGAGAATTTTTCCAACGATGAAATCTTTTTTTGTCTCTCTGAAGGAAGAGGCGCGGCTTCACTCTTTATTTATTTAGAGAGAAGAGAGAAGAAAAAAAAAGAGAGAGAAAAAGTATGCCACAATTAGGGTTTAGAACCCTAAACAAAAAAATTGAGGAAAATCTCATTTTAAGAAGAGAGAGAGAGAGAGACCGTTAGAGAATAAATCCGCTTTGACGACTGTTGTTCTCTGCGCTCTCGTTGTTCTCTCTCTCTCTCTCTCTCTCTCTCTCTCTCTCTCTCTCTCTCTCTCGAAGCGTTACAGAGCAAAGGTGTGAGAACGAATTCAGAATACGACGACTTTTGCTCTTCCTAATGTGTGCGAAAAGAATACGTTTTTGAAAGCATATTGGGAAAAATGGAACAAACGCAAATCTTGCCTCCAGCACAAACGACCAAACGAGGCGAAAGAGCGCACGTGCACGCGTTTTCCTCTCTTAAGAACAACGAGAATAATAAGGATGAGAACGAGTCACAGTTCTCGTTTACCTACGTCAACGAGAATGCAGGGAAAGCATACGCGGTCACTTTCCTGAGGACAGATAAGAAAACGGTTGAACACGCGCACGCCAAAATCACGTGCGTCTGCCCGTTCGCGCCTCCTTTCGATACAAAGAAGCACATGGCAGCTTCGGGAGCATCCGACGGTTCAATCCAGATCTGGTCGTTAGAAACCGGAGCGTTGATAAAACGACACGAAAAGGTTTTAGCCGGTCCGGTGCGGGACGTGTGTTGGTCCTTCGACGGCGCGAAGGTACTCCTCGCGGGCGAAGGGCGAGAGCAGTTCGCGAAGTGCGTCGACGCGGAGACGGGGACCGCGGTGAAAGACCTTTCGGGGGCGACCAAAGCGTGCACGACAGTTTGCGGGAGCAGGAAAGGGAAGCCGCACAGAGTTATAACAGGATCGGAGGATTTTCGAGTGCGATTTTATACAGGTGGGCCGCCGTTTCAGTTGGAACAACGAGAGCGAGCGAAGCGACGAACACACACTCACGAAAAGTATATAAACGAAGTTCGAATGTCCAGAGACGATAAGTACGTGCTTTCCGCGGCTGGCGATGGGATTGGCGTTTGGGACGTCGAGACGCTCGAGATGGTTGGCGACGAAGGACGGGTCGCCGCGAAGGACGGATCGACGTACGGCGTCGCGTGGTTAGACGACGACGAGGATGAGGAGAATAACACAATTTATCGGTTCGTTTCGAGCGGGGCGGATAAAATGGTGAAACTTTGGAAGGTGAAAGACGTCGTGCGAGAACGACAAGTAGGCGTAGACGTAGAAATCGTCGAGATTTTGAAGAAAACAGACGAAGAAGGAGAAGAAGAAGATGACGTTCGGTTGGTCGTGAAACCGAAGACGGAACAACACGTCGCGAAACACGTCACGCTCGAGGACGCGTACAGTTGTTGCGGCGCGGAGACAACCGTCGATGATATGCAAATAGGCGTGTGCGCGTCCGCCGAGACGGTCGTTTCTTGCGGCTTGTCCGGAAAGATGACCGTGCTCGACGTCGTCGAAGTCGACGATAAAGACGAGTTTGGTGAAAGGAAGAAGAAAAAGCAGCTGCGTTTTCGGGAGGAGATTTTAGGACACTCGAGGCCGATAACGGCGATGTGCTCGGTCGATGTTTCGTCGGGGTCGTCTTCTTCGACGGAGAAAAAGTATCAGGTTTGGACGGCGAGCATACGAAGGGAAGACGATCCGAGACCGAAGATATTGGTCTGCGAGTACGTTCCGGAAACGAAAACCATCGAAAACGTGCGAGAAGTCATAAAGAATACGCCGCTGAAAAAAGTCACGAAACTGGTCAACTGCGGGAACGATATCGTCGCCGCGATTGGTTTCGACGATCACTTGCGCTTCGCGAGCGTTAAAGACATGGCTTTTATAGATGATGACTTTGACAATAGTAACGACAATAACGACCAGGAGTGTCATCGTCGCGCCGTAAAATTTGAGCAACAGCCAATCGACGTCTGCGTCGTTTCCGTTTCCGTTTCGATTTCGCAAGACGAAGAAGAAGAAGAAGAAGAAGAAGAACCACTACTTCCGAAAACAACAAAAGTTACGACGAAAGAAGTTCACCACTGCGAACTTATGATAACGTTTGCAAACGGTCTCGCGAAACTCGTGCCGATTGAATACGAGAAATCGTCATCATCGAGCGACAATAATGGAGGAGGAGGAGAGTTGAAAATTCTATTTGATAAAATACAACAGATTGACGTGAGGACGACGATTCAGACGACGACGATTCAGACGACGACGACGAGAAGGAAAAAAGAAGTCGAGTTATCGTGTGGACGCGCCGTTCAGTTTTCTTCCGGCGGCGGCGGCGAAAAAACGCTTTTCGCTTTCGGCTGCGCCGACGAAGCCGCGGTGTACATTTTCGAGAGAAGAAACGAAGACGGCGTCGTTGAACACAAACAAACGCTCGAGCGAAGCAACGCGTCCTCGTCGTGCAACATCACGTGCATAGATTTTGCTCCAAACGGAAAACATCTCGCCGTCGGCGATTCCAATCGAGAAATTGTCTTATGGACGACGACTTCCAACGCCGAAGATGAAGATGAAGATGACAAAGATGAAGAAGAAAGAAAACAAGAAGAGACGAAAGAAGAGTTATTCTTCCGTCTCCTAAAACCGCGCGATCGACGACACTCCAAATTCCTTCACAGCAGCCGAATCGAAGACGTCCACTGGTCTCGCTCCTCCACGTCCTTCCTCTCGTGCTCTTTAGACGGCCGCGCGAAAATCTGGCGAAACGTAGTACGAAAGAGTAGTAGTAAAAGTAGCGCGGTCAAAGTCGTCGAGGAGGACGTGAACGCCGTCCGAGGCGGCGTACGTTTCGCCCAACTCTTATACGTCAACAACGAAAACGACGAAAACTTCGACAAAGAAAACGAGGATGATTTGGAGACTGCAAATGCGCATCTCGTCTGCGTCGGCGCCGATTGCGCCGTGCGCTTCTTCGGGCATACTCCGTCTTAGTATTTAAAGAGTTAGAAGTAGAATTTCATCGCATCATTGGAACAGAGACAGCAAATTGCACAAATGTACCATCAATACTTCTGTGTTGTACGTCTCAAGACTGATGTGCAGGTACTCAAATGGCCACATTGATACCAATCGTAAACGTTGACACATATCGCGTCAAATTCAATTAATTTCATTCACATTCTTGGAACACAGAGAGACATTCCCCACAAAAAGTACGCGCACTTTAGACCATTAAAACAGATCCTTTTACTCGCGACTTTACTCTCACGCGTACGTACAAATAGTGTTTTCGTAATTATTCTAAAAATGGCGAAGAAAAACAGCACGAAGAAGCGTCAAAGTCGAATCGCGGACGCTTTAGTGAGAGAGCGGAAACAGTTGGAAAAGCAGCGAGAACGCGAATTGAAGATGAAAGAAGAAGAAGAGAAGACGAGCGTTGGACAGCAGATGCGCGAAAAGAGGAGTAAGAAACACGAGAATACTAAAGGAGGAGTACACGTTCTCACCGGTGGCATTCAGAAACAGAAGAAATCTTCTAAAAGAGAAGGGAAGAATCGACACAAAATCGTACGCGGCGTTCGAGTGGGAAACGCGACGAAAATACGCAAAAACGTCACCTACGGCGGGATTACGATTAAAGATAGCGAGAGCAAAAAAGCAGTCTTAGAAATGCTGAAAGCGGAGGATAGGATGATGGTGTAGAGTGAAATGCGCGAAGATGTGACCTTTTACGGCGTTTGATCGTCGCGCGATGAAAGCGAGCGAGAGCGTTAAAAAGCGGTTTCGTTGGCGACGCCGAAAGCGGAGGAGAGGAGGAGGATGGTGTAGTAGAGTGTGCGTGTGTATGCGCGCCGCTATTTCTGCGTGTATTAGTATTAGTATTAAAGTAAACGTATTATTTTACAGTCTCACGGCTTTGAGGACGACGAGGGACTCTTCGTCCGCTTTCGTCCATTTCGCGCGTTCGACTCGCATTCCGTCTTGGTTGGATAAAATCTCCATCATCTCCTCGATATCGTTTTGCGCGTACGCGACGACGAGAAACGTCCCTCCGTTTGGTCGCAACCACGATTTGATGTCGTAGAGAATTCGGTCGACGACTTCTCGGCCGCGAACGCCTCCGGCCCACGCGGCGGTTAACGAGGAAGACAAAGAAGAACTTTTCGTTGAAGGGTCGTAAATCTCTTCCGAAGGTGTGACCACGTACGGTGGGTTGAACAGCAACACGTCTATTGGTTTCTTCTTCCTCTCTTCTTCTTTCACTTCTTCTGTTTTCTTCTTCTTCGCATTTATCCGGCGGCGGTAAAACCGGTCGTCCTCTAACATGTCGCCGCGGAAAATCTCAATCGAATACCGCGACGACGACGAGTCGTCTTCATCAAAGTCCTCCTTTTCCTCCTCCTCATCATCCCCGACGACTCGCAACCCGTGTCTCCGCATCGTCTCTTTCGCGTGTTCTACCGCCTTTTCGTTCACGTCTACTCCGAGAAACCGCCACACGCGACGACATTTTTTCTTCGTCTTTGAATCATCTTCCCGCTGCTTCCTTTGAAGCCGCTCCTTCATTTCTTCGCAAAACCGCATCGCGTGCGAACACAGCACGTACCCGGAACCGACGCCGATTTCCACGCTGACAAATTCTTCTTCCTCCTCGTCGTTTTCATCATCAAAATCGTTTTCATCGTCGTCATCGAGTCGTCTCAACGCGTTCGATTCCTTCCTCTTTTCCCGAGACCAAATCTCCTCCGCGACGGCATCGGCGAGGAGGAAGGAGTCTTCGCTCGGCTCGTAGACGACGGATTTGTCGTACGAGGTGTCTCTGATTCTCGCCATTATTATGGGAATAGTGTTATAAATGAAGCGATTGTTCGGTGATGCTTAGTATTATTGTTCGTTCGTTCGTTCGTGAATGAATGAAGAAAACAGTTAAAATTATGAAGAAAAGTCTGCTGTAAAAAGCGCGTTCGATCGATCGATCCGGAATCTCTCTCTCTCTCTCTGCTAAAGGGAAGCGAACCCTCTCCTCGCTCGCACGCGATTTTCATTCTCTCGCATCTGCTCTAAAGCGTTCCATAAGTCTTCGATTTTCACGTCGACTTGTTTATCGGCGTCGTCTTCGGCGTACTCTTCCGCTCGTAAATCTTTTATGCGGACGCATCCGTTTTCCCACTCCGAAGGGGCGACGAAGACGACGTATCTTGCGCCGATGCGGTTGGCGTAATCGAAGGTTTGCGCGACTTTTTTTTTCGGTTCGAGGAGGACGTCGACGACGACGAGTCTTTTGTTTTCGTCGGCGCTATTAATGTTTCCATCTCCGTCATCATCGTTACTACTACTACCACCACCACCACCACCACTACCATTCGAAGGAGGAGAAGTCTGCCTCAACAAACCCGCCGCTTTCATCGCCTTGCCTTGCATGTCTTTGTTATACGCGCAGACGCAGAAATCAACCCTTTTTTGGACGTTTGGGAGTAAATTTTTCTCCTTCAAAAGTTCGACGATGACGCAATCGCCGAAACCAAACCCGCACGCCGGTACCGGCGTCGTCGCTCCGTACAAAGATAACAACTTATCGTATCTACCACCACCGGCGATCGCTCTCAACTCGCCGGCTTTATCGAACGCTTCAAAGACGACGCCGGTGTAATACGCTAATCCTCTCACGACGGAAGCGTCGAATTGGAGCCAGTCACCGAAACCGTACTCCTCCGCCAGTTTGAACAATTCTTTCAACTCGCGTATGGATGAATCGTCCACGGCTTTCGTATTGCTATTAGTATTATCACCATCATCACCACCGCTACTTACTTCGATCGCCTCTCTGGCCATTTCCTCCAACTCCTCGACCGTTTTACAACTCAACGTCTTCACCACGTTCTCCGCGGTTTCTCTCGGTAACCCCAACGTCTCCGTCAACTCCTTTACCACCGCCTCGGCGCCAATCTTATCTAGCTTGTCCAATATCACGCACGTCGGCGCGAAAATCTCGTCCGGCACGTCGTTAATCGTCAACATCGATTGCATGACTTTCCTCGAATTCACTTTAATCCCGACGTCCGCGCTCGTAATCCCGCAGCTCTTAAAAAACTCCACCGCCGCGCTCAACAACTCCACCTCCGCGGTTATTTCCTTGCACCCAATAATATCCATGTTCCACTGATAATGCTCTCTTTTCCTTCCTCTCTGCGTGGCTTCAAACCTCCAACACTGCGGTATCGAAAACCACTTCAGCGGCAAAATCATCGACGCGCCTCTCGACAACACCATCCTCGCTAACGTCGGCGTCATCTCCGGTCTCAGCGTCACTTCCACCCCGTCTTTATCCACGAACGAATACATCTGTTGCGTGATCTCCTCCCCGGCTTTCCGTTTGTATAACTCTTGCCGTTCCAACACCGGCGCGTCGTACTCCTCGAACCCTGCTCTGAGACCACATTTCCGGAATTTCTCAAACAACCACGTTTGCAATCGAAACTCCTCGGGGAAGAAGTCTCGCGTGCCGGAGACGGCATCCAAGTTAACCGGAGGCGTTTGCGACGCGTGCACCGTTACAACTGAGCCTCCTCCTCCCGATGATGACACCACACCTTCTCTCTTCTTCTTCAGTTCTTTCTCCAACTTTTCCTTCTTTTTCCGCTCCTTCCCCGCTTGGCGAATCAGTTGCTTCTCCGTTTTCGGTTCCTCTTCGGACATCTTTTTAAATAAACTCACGGGGACAAAAAGAACCAAAACCACCAGTTCAAATCTCGGGTGATTCTCGGTCGTTGTTCTTCTTCTTCTCTCTCTCTCTCTTCCGCGTTCTTCTTCTTCTTCTCTCTCTTATTCGTTTTGTGGTGATTTCTGCCGCCATTTTTAGAGGGAGAAAAGGACGAGTATTTAGGGTGTACAAAAGTGTCGATTTTTTTTTATGAAGGAGAAGTTTTTTTGTACAAACAAGTTTCATTGGATATACTACCGAGAGCGTCAAAAACACACTCTCTCTTATTCTCTCTCTTATTCTCTCTCTCTCTCTCTCTCGAGATATTTCTCTCACAATGCAAAATCATGCGAAATTAGAAGATGGACCCTTTGTAGCCGGCTTTTTCTCTTTCGGCTTGCATCTTCGCCGCGGCGGCGGCTCTTCTGGCGTTGGACGCGTCCTCCTCCGCCTTGGCCTTGGCCTTCTTCTCCTCCGGCGTGAGTTCTTTCTCGCTGGAACCTTCGTAGGCGTTCCAGTTCGATTGGCCCGCGACGGACGTTTTGAACGTTTCCGAATCATCTCTGGGAGGGGCGGAGAAGTTGCCGCCAGATCTGTTTAAAAAGAATAGAACAAAAGAGAGCGCGACAGAGTGAGTACAAAAGAGTAAAAAATACGACAGCTTTGAAAAAGAACGAAATTTTTTTTCCTCTCTTTTCTCTTCTTCTTCTTCAAAAGTGTTTGTTGTTTTTTGTCCTCTTCGCTCCCTGCGATGGTTGTTGACGTGTCCTTTTTTGGAGCAAAAACGTGTTCACACTCATTGGACAGTTGAGCACTCGCGTGATATCTCTCTTTCACTCTTTCCAATTATATCTCGTCGCGAAAGATACCATACTTTATTTACTCTCTCTTTTCGACGAAAGGAGGGAACAAAAGAAGCTTTCACGGCGAATGGTGTTTGTAGTCGAGAGGAATGAAGACGTCGTTCTCCTTCGCGCGCGCGCGCCCGAAAGCATTCGCGCGTTTAATGGAAAAAATGACGTGTACCGAAAAGAGGAGATAAAAAAAGAACAAAATGGATGATCGATCCAACACACGCAGAAAACACTTTAAGAAGAACTTCTTCGTACCTGCGGGTGACGTCTCTCTTGGAAACAGTCGCGTTCAAGCGAACGGATTGAGTAACAGTTTGAGTGACAGAAAACATTTTTAATATAAGTAAAAGAGTGTGACGGTGTGTGTCTTTTCAAAGAAATAAGTGAAGTTCAAAGGAGCTTATCTTTCTTCACATTTTTTTTTCGCTTCTTTTTTGCCCTTTCATATTTAGGGTTCCAAGGGCAAAAATTTTGTAATTACACAGACCGCGTGTGAGTTTTTCTCGGAGCAATTTTCGTCCCAAATTTCGTCTTCAGAAAAGACTTTTAAAGCGCGCGTTTAACGACTCTTTTCAGAAGACATTTACCCCTTTATTTGCGATAAGAGAGAATAATGATGATGGCGCAACAACAACAACAGTATTCTTCCCCTTTCTCCCATCAGAATCAACCACCACAAAAACAGTTCGACACCGGACACGGGGATCAGATTCACGATTGCCAGTACGATTATTACGGACGGGTACGCATACTTTTGAACTCTGAACTCTCTCTTTAACTCTCTCTCTCTCTCTCTCCTTTTTATCGCGCGCGTGCGAAAGCGTGATGTGCTGTTGTTGTTCTTGTTCTCGATGTGTGTGTATATTTATACGCAAGAAGAAGCGCGCGGTAATGTTCTTTGAATTGCGTGTTGAGAGAGAGAGAGATCAACACCAACGGAAACGACTCTCTTACTACGAATAACTCTGCTGACATTTTTTATGCTCTCTTAATACTACATCACTAAAACCAATCATCATCATCATCAAACTGAATAATAATAACGATAATACATAAAAAAAGAGAGTGGCGACGTGCTCGTCCGACCGAACGATCAAAGTGTTCGATACCGGAACGACGACGACGACGACGACGAGTGGTGATGGCGGCGGCGGCGGCGAAAACGTCGCGAATCATCCTCCTCCTCAAGAGGCAATCGTCGAAAGAGCGAACGCGACGACGCTCACCGGGCACGAAGGGCCGGTGTGGCAAGTATCTTGGGCGCACCCGAAATTTGGCGCGTTGTTAGCGTCGTGTTCGTTCGATCACACGGTGATGATATGGAAGGAGACGAGTTCGAACGTTTTTTCGAGAGTGTACGTGACGCCGAAAGGTTTTTTCGACGGGAGCGTGAATGCGATTTCGTGGGCACCGCACGAGTTTGGGTGCGCCGTGGCGGCGTGCTCGAGCGACGGGAGTGTAGCGGTTATTTCGAGTAATAGTAATGTGGCGGGAGGAGGGTGGCGAAGCGAGAAGATTTCGAACGAAGCGCACGCGGTTGGGTGCACCGGGGTGTCGTGGGGACAAAACGACGAGATTGCGAGTTGCGGGTGCGATAACTTGTGCAAGATTTGGACGAGAGGAGGCGCCCAGGAAGGAGGAGGAGGAGGAGAGAGTAGCAATCATAACCAACATCATCATCATAATCAACAACAACAACAACAATGGCGACTAAAGAAAGAACTTCGAGGTCACTCGGATTGGGTGAGAGACGTCCAATGGGCGCCAAACAACGGTGGTTCCAACGTCCAACAAATCGCTTCCTGCTCGCAAGACGGCAAAGTGTTCATCTGGACCGAAAGCAACAACAACAGCAGCACTACTACTGCCAACAAAGACTACCACTCCGTCCTTCTCAACGACTTCAAAACCGCCGTCTGGCGTCTCAGCTGGTCCGTCGTCGGGAACGTCCTCGCCGTTTCCGACGCCAACAACCAAGTGAGCGTGTGGAAAGAAAGCGTCGACGGCGCGTGGACGCAGATTCAGTCAAAGTAATAGCAAATGTATCATCGATGTTACGCCGTTTCATTTTTCTCATCACTTGAACCAATCGACACAAAAAGAAGCACTTTAAAAGAATTTGATGAACGCGAACGCGTCCACCTTCGTCCCGTCCACCTTCCTCTCCGCCAAAGAGGACAAAGAAGGAGAGGAGGACGTGAACGAGGAGGAAAACGAGGATATATATTTCGCCATCGACGTCGAGTGCGTCGCGACTGGATACACGCACAACGACCGAGCGGTGGCGCAGATTGCCGTCGTGGACGACGCGATGCGGACTTTAGTGAACGTTTTCGTGAAAGAAGAAGGCACCGCTTCCACGTCGTACGATGATGAGAATGAAAACGATACCAACATAGTGTCCACGATTGAACCTCTGACGGGGATAACGAGGGAAAAATTAGAGAAGGAAGGAATTCCGTTTGCAGATGGTAAGAACTGACACGTACGCGTATTGAGTATTTCACGCTTTGCGAGTATTATCGCACAATAATAAACTGACGACTTATTCTTATTTTTCTTTGAAACAACGACACGCAAACAACAGCCATGGTTCTGGTTCGCCGATGTTTACCTTCCCGGAAAGCCATTTTGGTCGGTCAAAACGTCTCCAAAGACATCGAGTGGTTAGGTTTGCGCGAAGGCGAAGACTTCAAAGGCGTCGTCGATTTGTGCGGCGTGTGGAGAACGTGGAATCCAAAGTTTAAAACCTATTCAGTGTTCTCGCAAGATCATCTGGTGAGGAGGTTACTGAAAGGCCAGCTGGAGTTGAGCGAGAAACACTGCGCGGAAGGCGATAGCGTGAAATCGATGAAACTGTTTCAGTTGTGGAGAGAGTTACACCACGAGCCGGAGAAGTTGCAACGAGAGAAGGAGAAATTGTTGGAAGGCGCACCAGAACCGAGTTTCGCGAAGAGGTTTCCAACTTTCGAGGGTGTGTGCATGGGAAACAGGAAGACGTGCACGTGCGGAGCGCCTTTTTTTGGCTGATGACGACGCCTTTGCGAGCGGCGAGAGAGATCGTTTGCGCGAGGATTAATACACACACACATTAGAAAAATATTAGAGAGACTTTCTTACGCGGAGGAGATTTACCTCAGGACGGGATGAGAGCGCCATGATCACCACCACCACCTCTAGCAGCATAGTATAAAGAGAGACATACATAAAGACATGTAATACACACACACACACACACACACACAAGTTGAGAACTCGTGAAATACGCAACAACAATAATAGCATAAAGTCGACAAAAAACCCACAAGAAGTTAAAAACAAGTCGGTCGACACGAGATTTTTTTTTCGTTTTGCGAATATTTTGTCCCTCCTCGTTCCTATTTTTTCTTCTTCTTTCTTTGTAGTATTCAAAGAGAGAGAGAGAACGCGTGGGTGTCTGTCGAAACGCGTAAAAAACATCTCCAGGAGGAGCAACACCGCATCGCGCGCGTTTATTCATTTAAAACTACCGCGCGTCAGGACGGCGGTGTTTGGTCGTCTTTTTTTTTTTCCGGTCGACAGAGACTTAATTATTCGTCTTGCAGCAGAGGGTGGTTGCGGAAAAATTGTCGCCGATGATGGAGGAACCGTCTTCGACCCTGTTCCCTTTACCGCTCTCGAACCATCAGCACGACCAAATTCACCGCGAAGAGTTGAAAGTTCTGTTCGAACTGGCGGACGATCACGGATTTGTGGATTGGCTTCAACCTTCTTCTCACGCTGCCACAAGCAAAAGATCGGGCCAAAAAAAATTTGCCAGCACCCCATGTACGAGTAGTTTTCGTACAGAAGAGGAGGAGGAGACGAGAAAGAAACAGAAGAAGAAACAGAAGGAGACGAAGAGCGATGAAAGGAAAGAAAGGGAAGAAAGAAAAGAAAAAGAGTCAAGTACTAAGAGTACGCGTACTACTACGAACACAAGTACTGCTACTCATTCTACTCGCGTCTGTGGCGTTCTCTCTCCTCGAACCCGTCGCGTGTGCGACTGCTTCGGGTGCGAAGCGATATGCGAGAAGGTTCGCTCGGTAGCCGCCGGCGGGCTGCACGTGTGCGAAATGCATAAACGCAAAGACGCGTTCCTTTTGAAAGGCAGAGGGGAAGACATGAAGTTTCGATGGTGTTTTTACTGTCATCGTCCGCAGAAGATCGAAGAGTTTTCACCGAGCAGCAGATCTATTTGCAAAGAAAAGTTTGCGTTGCGAAAGCAAAGACGCAAGGTGAAGTCAGAATTAGCGAATAAGAACAAGCACATAAAAGAAGCAACTGCGCCAACATCGCTTGTGTTTGATGATTGCAGCACAGTTGATCCAATGTCGTTCGTGATGGATGAGTGTTTAAACTACGACGACGATTGTTTGAAATAAAAGTCAACACAAGCTGTGTATAATTTAGATTTCGTTCGCTTAGTAGAACTGGACGTTGTATTTATATGTATGAGAGAGAAGTCTCTCTCTTTCTCTTACTCTTCCTCTCTAAAATCTCTCTACGAAAGACTCTTTATTTCAATTCTTTCATCAGCTTGGACAGTCTGTGAATGTGTCGAGTGAAAATTTCCGCATCTTTCGTGGGAGAGGAGGCCATGGAAGCAGACGAAGGAGTTGAAAAAGAAGTTTGCTCCTTCTCTTGTGGCTGTTGACTTTGAGTGTAGTGATCGAAAACTTTAATAGTCTTCCCGTCTTCATCTAATGCAATGTCAAGCGCGTCGAAAGTATTCCAATGCGCCGCCGCGCCGCCGGAAGAAGCGTTCAATTTGGACACTTCGACGCCGTCGAGAAGAGATTTACAATACTCTCTTCTGTACTCGATGACGTTACTGCTCTTTTCTTGCATCACTTCGAGGTTCTTTTTCAATTCATCCTCGGTAACTTCCATCATCTGCGCGAGCTTTTGTACCGGAATAGTCGTGTACAATCTCAAATAGCTTTTTAACTTGGGAAGCGGCGCGCGTTGCTGAACCTCTTCCATGAACACCGCGAGTTGTTTCTTATACGCCTCTTGATTATAACTAAGAGACGGATCTGCGGCATACTCTCCAGATCCCGTCGATTGAATGATTTCGTTCGTGGCGATGAACTTCGGACACGCAAAAGCGAACAAGTCCGCAAACACGTCTACTTCTCCGTTGTTCATCTTTGCCATCTTATCGCCGTACTTTTCTCGCAAAATGGAACGCGTGTGATCATCTAAAGATCTCATGACGCCCCCACTGGAAGTGGAACCAGATCCACAGCTCATTGAGACCGCAATCGATAGCAAAGAAAGCATTTGTTCTGATTTTTTTCGCAAAAGTTCGATTCTCCCTCCGGGCGAATGCGCGCCCGTACTTTTCCCGCCACCTCCGCCGGCTTCCCTTCGTCGCAAATTCATTTGCAATCGCTCGACGTGCGAAATACCACGATTGAAAAGTTTTGCCGCGTCTTTATACCTATTTAGCATGAAATAGGCGAAACCAACGTGATAGTTGACAGAAACGTGACATCCCGGAATCCTCGCGTGTAAACTTCCTCCGCCGCCGTGCAATACATCCGGCATTGCGTCGAAAGTTTTCAAAGACAACTCGTACTCTCCAGACAAGCACTGGACTCTCGCCAAACCAACGATGGCAAAATATCCCAAAGTATCTACAACGTTGCTTCTTTTCGCCTTCTCGTCGGATTCTACTTCTTTCTCGCGCTCCTCCGCCTCTTCCTTCTTCTTGTTTTGCAAAGCCTCCAAATACGTCTCAACCTTCTCTTTTTGCCACACGTCGCCGTCGTCTTTCAACTCTTTCAAACGCTCAATCTCTTCCTCCGATTTCGCCTGTAACTTTCCTCGGAACTGACAGAACGACTGAAATTGATAGATGAACTCGTCAACCATATCCCACAACCAAACGTTCGGCAAAACGAGCCCGCTCGTCTTACTTCTCTTCAAAACGCAATCAAACAATCTGCAATACGCTTTCCAACTCTCCACTCTCTCTTCGATCGACGGCGACGCGCTTCGCGAGTACACGTGACGAAAGTAAAGCTCCTCGTACAACGCGAGGAAAATCTCGTCGTCGTCTGTCTCTTCTCCCGTTAAAGTCTTCCCTTCTTCTTCTCTCTCTTTCTCGAGAAACTCGAGAACCGCTTCTTTCTTCGGCCAGTTTGCGTTTTTAAAGTACCTCTCGCTGATGACTGGAAACGACTTCTCGTACAAGTTGCCGATTTCGTACACCGGATTTGTCTCGTTGCGTCGTTCGCCATCTCTCCCTTGCTGCTCAAAGTTTCCACCGTTACTGTTGCGCGTCAAAGACTCGTCGATGCGTTTGTGCAAGAACGAAACGAATTGCCGGACGTGATCGTTGGGTAAAATCAACTCCGAGGTTTTGTTCGCTGATGCTTTGTTGCTGTTTGATGTTGTCGTCCTCGAGGTTGTTCTCGCTTCTTCGTCGACCACGGGGTCATTTCCACCGTGACCATCATTACCACCATTTGCGTCTTTATCTTCTTCGTCGTTATAGCCAACGCCGGTATCTTCCATCGTCGTCATCGTCCCGCTCGTTCTCGTCGTCAAAGATGATGATATTATGCCATTATTAAGAGGCGAAGACCCATCTCGTCTAGGCCCTACGAGAATTATTTACGAAAAGTTGTGAAAAAAATGCAGAAAAGTTCCCTCCTCCCTCTTTTTTAGTCGCGACGACTCTTCTTCTTCAAAAGAAAACGGTCGACGACTTTTCTTTCTTTAACTCTCATCAACAACTTCGACACGCACTCGATCGAGGAGACGAGCAACGGTTAAAACGCGTTTAAAAAAGCGCTTCTTCTCTCGCGACTGACCTCTCTCTCAATATTCATTGAAATACGAGAGGAGGTATTTTCGAGAGAGAGAGAGAGAAACGACGCCATCCCCCTTTCTGGTGCGCATTTTTGAACTCTTTTTTTGTATCGGCGTGTGGTCGACGACGTTGTTGATATTTTTTTTAGTGATATTACTTGTTTATTAAACAATCATCATCATCATCATCATCATCATCATCATCATCAATCGCGAGTTCGAGAAGAGAGTGCGGGGTGTTTCGTCGTGCGGTTGCGCTCCTACTCGCTTTTCTTCTTCGTCTTTGTCGTTGGTATAAAAGTCGTCTAAAATCGTAATCGGAACCACAACGGGATTCTCTTCTTGCAAAAAGGAGGTTTTTTCGTTTGTTTGTTTGTTTGTTTTTTGCTCTTTGAAGTACGACCACGCGAATTTTTACGATCATCGCTGACGAACGACGACGACCAAAAAAAAAAGTGTCTACCACCTTTCTTACTACAAAACACAGAAGAATACTATTTAAGAAGAAGAGAAAGAAGAAGAAGGACGACAACAACAACAACAACAACGAAGAAACGGCTTTGCCACATATACGTATTATACATATAATTAAGTCATCACGATGACGACGATGAAGAAAAGGATGACGATACTCTCGGGATTGTTGTTGTTCTCTTTATTATTTTTGACGCATGCGTTTGTCTCTGTTCGCGCAGC
>ENA-OWPI01000734-OWPI01000734.1-marine-metagenome-genome-assembly--contig:-NODE-734-length-42142-cov-4.123499_pt1 | contig 42142 bp, 39 predicted proteins | sample MGYA00238138_ERZ651775 | MGnify/ENA primary metagenome ERZ651775 (study PRJEB26906, sample SAMN06265043) | marine metagenome | isolation source: Helgoland LTER site | place: Germany:Helgoland, sampling...
GTGCCCCCACACGGACTCGAACCGCGGACCTACTGATTACAAATCAGTTGCTCTACCAGCTGAGCTATAGGGGCACTTTCTGCGGCGGATATAGCAGTAGGTCGCAAGAAAGCGCAATGGGGTTTTCGCGAAAAAAGTATGTTTTTTTCTGGTCGGTATTTTCGGCGGCCTAACGGTCGTGCATCCCCCTGCCCGCGAGAATATCGCTCGTGTATTTCGATATCCGAGATGCACGTGTCGCCGATTGCTTTGCCCCACAGAAAAACAGGTTATAACCACGTTGCCGGCCAGGTGTGAGCGCATCAAAAGCGACCCGGAGATCAGGGTTTGCGTCAAAAGCATCAACAAGCTCATCGGGGAATTCGAGCCTCTTCCTTCCCTTAAGGTCAACTTTGAGACCTACGCGCTCTGCCGCGATTACGGCAACAAGGTAGCCGCGTAAAGACGGCGTCGCGTCAGTGATTGCTGCGATACTGGTAAATGGGATGACACGCATCGACTGCGAGTTTTCGCCCGCTTTCTCCAAAAGGCCCGCAGTATCCTCAAGCAGCGCACCTTTGAAAAACATGAGCCAGCAATGGTCTTTCAGGCGGGCAATCGCGATGAGGTTGCCGCCCTCAAAGGTGTAACAGGGCTTGTTCCACTTGATCGTTTCATCCAATCCGCTATGCAGAACGATGTCGCGCAAAGCGGAGAGTTCCGCCTGCCAAGCCTCTGATTTTGAAATATATTCATCTACGCGTAGATCTGTTTGCATCGCTACGACCTCCAAGACACGGCAATCGTGGCGCAACATTGCTGCGGCGTCAATTCTAACGGTTGGCACGGGCCAGCAGAGCAACGGCCAAGAGACCGATGACGGAAATCATCAGTGCCGCAGGGGCAGCTTCAGAGATGTTCTCAAGCGAGGCCTTTGCGTGAACCCGCGTCGCTAAGGTGTCAAAGTTGAAAGGCCGCAAAAGAAGCGTTGCAGGCAATTCCTTGACCGCATCAACAAAGACCAACAGCAATGCCGACCCGATGGAGGCCTGCACGAGTGGGATTTGCACAGCGCGGAGCGTGCCCCCCTTCGTGCGCCCCAAAGACCGCGCAGCCATAGGTAAACTCGGCGAGACACGGCCAAGTGCTGCATCCGCCGTTCCCTGTGCAATCGCGAAAAACCGCACGACATAGGCCAAGACAAGCGCCGCTGCCGTCCCCGTCATCAACAAACCCGGATCGTAGCCTGTTAGGGCAACTATGCCGTCTGCAACTTTGTTATCAAGTGCGGCCAAAGGCACCAGAATCCCAAGCGCCAAAACCGCGCCGGGTGCGGCATAACCGATCGCGGTGATCGGCATCAAAATGGCAGGCCACTTCTTGCGCCCCAAGCGGACGCCGTAAACCATGAACACACCGCCCGCGACCGTCAGCATCGCCGCAATCCCCGCAACGATAACCGTCCGCGTGACCGCAAGATGCAGCCCCTTGGCCGTCCACTCCGACACATCCGCGGCATGGGACATCAAAACGGCCATCGGCAGAGCAAAGCCCACCAAAACAGGGAGACTGCACAATGCGGTGGCGGCCCAGCCTCTCCAGCCCTCGAGAACCGATGGTGCGACGGGCCGCGCATTGCGAGCCGATATATAGAAACGGCTCTTGCGACGGCTCAGCTTTTCGATGGTCACCAACATGACGATGATTGTGAGAACGCAAACCGCCAATTGGGCGGCCCCGCCAAGGTTTCCGCCTTGCAGCCAAACCGAGAAAATCCCCGTTGTGAGCGTTTGCACCGCGAAATAGTCCACCGTGCCGTAATCATTCACGGTTTCCATCATCACCACGGCGACACCGGCTGCAATCGCAGGGCGTGCAAGGGGCAAACCAACCCGCCAGAATCGCGCAAATGGCCCTGCCCCCAAGGCGCGTGCCACCTCGAAACTGGCCCCTGATTGTTCGCGAAACGCGGCTCGCGCCAGAATATAAACATAAGGATAAAGCGCCGCGGCAAGAACAAGCACTGCCGCACCTCGGGTACGGATCGCAGGAAACGCGTAGTCTTGCGCATTGGTCCAGCCAAACACGGCCCGCAACGCGGTTTGCACAGGTCCCGCGTATTCAAAAAAGTCGACCAGCGCATAGGCCCCAACATAAGCGGGCACCGCGAGAGGCATCAACAAGGCCCATTGCAGCCAACGGCGTGCAGGGAATTGATACATAACCACAAGCCATGCAGCCCCCGTCCCGATTGCCGCGGCCAACATGCCGACACAAACCATCAGAATCCCCGTATTCGCCAAATAGCGTGGCAAAGTCGTCGATAAGAGGTGCGGCCAGATATTATCCGTCGGATGAAAAGCGAACCAAAGGATCGCGCCAATCGGCATCAGAACCACGAAAGCAATGACCGTCGCCCCAATAGACCAAGGGTCTAACGCGATGCGGCGCTGCGAATTCTTCTTAATCTGACTATAATGATCGGGCATTTCAAAACCGCAACTAAAGGAAAGCGGTTTATCTGTCCAGAAATCCGACTATGATGAAAGCAACAAAACCTAAAAAGACGGCAAAATCAGCATGCAAATCGCTTTTCACATCGGAGCAAACTGTACGGACGAAGATAGGATATTGAAATCCTTACTTAAAAACGTGGGCTCTCTTTCCGATGTGGGGATTAAAGTTCCAGGGCCGGGCAAGTATCGGCGGATCATTCGCGAGACAATTCAAAACCTCAATGGGATGCCGCCTGCCGCAAACACGCGTGGAATTCTGCTTGATGCGATTCTTGACGATGCGGATGCGGACCGTGTTGTGCTTTCCAACACGAACTTCATTTGTATTGCGAACCGCATTTTCGATGATGGCGTATTTTATCAGCAGGCCGAATCTAAAATCCACGCGCTGCACCAGTTGTTCCCCGAAGATGAAATCGAATTGTTTTTAGCAATCCGCAATCCCGCGACATTCCTGCCTGTGGCATTTGCGGAATCCAAGTCTCTCTCAACCGATGACTACCTGAAAGGCGTTCATCCGACACAGATACGCTGGTCCGATCTTGTCCGCAGGATCCAAGCGAACTTCCCGATGACCAAGCTTACGGTGTGGTGCAATGAAGATACCCCGCTGATTTGGGCCGAAATCTTGCGCGCGATTGCAGGCATTGGTCCGGACCAGAAAATTATCGGCGGCTTTGATCTTTTGGCCTCAATCATGTCGACCGAAGGCATGAACCGCTTCCTCAACTATATGCGGACGCATCCGCCCAAAACCGAAATGCAAAAGCAACGGGTGATCGGCGCGTTCTTGGACAAATACGCGGTCGAGGATAAAATTGAGGAAACGGTCGAATGGCCCGGCATGACCGACGCGATGGTTGATGAGCTTTCCGAAATCTACGAGAATGACATGGCTTTCATCGAACAATTGCCCGGCATTCACTTTATCGCGCCGTAAACGCGCAGATTGGGCGCGGATCACCCGCGCCCATCCCGAATTACATGCCCAAAGCGGCCATATACATTTCCATAACAGCCTCTTCTTCGGCCAGATCATTGGCATCGCGCTTGCGGATTGCCATGATCTTGCGCAGAACCTTGGTGTCGTAACCACGACCCTTAGCCTCTGCCATGACCTCTTTCTGGCCATCGGCAATGTCTTTCTTTTCGGCTTCAAGGCGCTCATAGCGCTCGATGAATTGGCGCAGTTCTTGGCCTGCAACTGAAGATACTGAATCGGTGACTGCGTCGTCCATGGAAAGCTCCTTTAACTGGCGTTCCCCTTCACTAGCCCGCGTCATGCGAACCCGCAACCCTTGCGAAGCACGCCCGCTTTGGGTAGGCGGTTTCTGAGCAAGCGAAAGGGATTAGTGATGTTGATTATGATTGGTGCGACACTGTCTGTTATCGGACTGATTGGGATCATCTACAGTATTGTTGCTGTCGCAAAAGCAAAACGCGCAAAACTCGAAGATGCCGTACTCCGCGAGCGACTGGCCAAAGTCTTGCCAATCAATCTTGGCGCGCTGCTTGTTTCTGTCATCGGCCTGATGTGCGTGATCGTCGGGATCGTTCTTGCCTAAACAGGGCAAAACACCTCGTAAAGCCGCTCTAAAAGCGGACGCACACGGACGTCTGCCAAACTATAGCGCATGATCCGCCCGTCGCGTTCACAAGAAACAAGGCCCTCGCCGCGCAGACGCAACAGCTGACCAGAGACATAAGATTGCGTCGCCCCCAAGGCCCGCTCCAATTCGCCAACCGTCAGATCACCGGGAACCAATGCGCAAAGTATGCGCAAGCGTCCCGGATTAGAGAGCGCTTTGAGCATTGCAGCCGCTTCATCCGCCGCTGCATCCATTGGTTCGGTTTTAAATTCTTGTTTAACTTGCATGAATTACGTTTAACCCGCCCAATTATACATTTCAAGATTGAAATGTTTAAATAAGTCCCTATTGTACATCCAAAGGAGAATCGACATGACACCTAACGTTACCGCGTTTTTCGACCCAGCAACATTCACAGTTTCATATGTTGTCCGCGAGCCCGATGGAAGCAATTGCGCAATCATTGATTCCGTGCTGGATTATGATCCCGCAGCAGGACGTACCGACACCAGTTCCGCCGATGCAATCATCGCGTTTGTTAAAGCAGAGAACCTGACAGTTACATGGATTCTTGAGAGCCACGTGCACGCAGATCACCTGTCCGCAGCCCCTTATCTGCAACAGCAAGTTGGCGGCAAGATCGGCATCGGTGATCAGATCACAGTCGTTCAGGATACCTTTGGCAAAGTGTTCAATGAAGGCACCGCGTTCCAACGTGATGGCTCGCAGTTTGACGCCCTTTTCAAGGACGGCGACAGCGTCAACATTGGCCAGATGCGCGTTGATGTAATGCATACGCCGGGTCACACCCCTGCCTGCCTGACTTACGTGATCGGTGACGCTGCTTTTGTTGGCGATACGCTCTTCATGCCAGACTTCGGCACCGCACGCTGCGACTTCCCGGGCGGATCGGCTGAGAACCTGTTCAATTCGATCCAGAAAATCCTTGCCTTGCCAGACGAGACCCGTGTTTTTGTGGGCCACGACTACAAGGCACCGGGTCGCGATGAATTTGCATGGGAAACCACAATTGGGGAGCAAAAAGCGCTTAACATTCACATTGGCGCGGGCAAACCCCTAGAGGAATTTGTCTCGATGCGCCAAGAGCGCGACGCAACCCTTGGCATGCCACGTCTGATTTTGCCATCCATCCAAACAAACATGCGGGCGGGACAATTCCCAGAGCCCGAGGACAACGGGGTACGTTACCTCAAAGTCCCAGTGAACACACTGTAATCTAAGGAAATAAAATGAACCAAGATTGGTTAATGGGGCTGCTCGGCGGCGGACTCATCGGAACATCCGCTGCCATATTTTTGTTGGCAAATGGCAAGGTGATGGGGGCCTCTGGCCTGATCGGCGGGCTGGTTGACAAATCTGGCCTCGGCAATTGGCAAGAGCGCCTCGCATGGATTGCAGGCCTCGTTATCGTGCCTGCGATCATCACAATGCTTTACGGCGTCAAGCCAACGAACATCACGGGCAACATCCCTGTGATCATCGCAGCGGGCCTCTTTGTCGGCATCGGCACACGCATTGCCAATGGTTGCACATCGGGCCACGGCATCTGTGGCATTTCACGCATGTCCCTGCGCGGCATTGTTGCCACTGTCTTTTACATCGGTGCAGGCGGTTTGACCGTCGTCATCTTCAAACACGTCTTGGGGATTATCTAATGCGCAATCTTATGGCACTTCTCGCAGGCAGCATGTTTGGCGCTGGCCTGCTGATCTCAGGCATGACCAACACCCTCAAGGTGCAAGGCTGGCTTGATGTTTTTGGCAATTGGGATCCGACCCTTGCTTTTGTGATGGGCGGCGGGGTCATTCCGATGGCGCTCGCTTGGGCCTATTCCAAAGGGCGCAAGCCAGCGCTCGGCGGCGAATTCCCGACATTCGGAAAACCTGAAGCTGACAAAAAGCTGATCATCGGCTCAGTCATGTTCGGGATCGGTTGGGGCCTTGCTGGTCTTTGCCCTGGTCCTTCGCTTGCTTCAATTTCGTTTGGCGGCATCGGTGGTGTGACTTTCTTGGTCGCAATGCTTGCAGGTATGTTCCTAGCCCCTATGGTGCGAGCCAAACTCGACTAATCGTTTTACATGGAGAAGACCATGAATATCCGCCAAATCACCCCGACCTACTCGGTCACACCGCAGATCGACACCACGGACCTCCCCGCTATTGCAGCGGCGGGGTTCAAGGCGGTGATCTGCAATCGCCCCGACGCCGAAGTGCCACTGACCCATCAGGAAATCACAATGAAAGCGGCGGTAGAGGCTGCGGGTCTCAAGTTCACCTATATCCCTGTCACCCATCAAGGGCTGAACATGGAGATGGTAAATGCGCAAGCCGCTGCAATGGAGGCCGCAGGTGGCCCCGTTCTGGCCTATTGCGCTTCTGGCACGCGATCATCGATCGTTTGGTCCCTGTCACAGGCAGGCAAAATGCCCACTGATGATATCATCGCCGCGACTGCGGCGGCGGGATACGAGCTTGGCGGCATGCGCGGTCAAATCGATATGATTGCAAACCAAACCTAACTCGCTTTTGCGACTGCCCGCGCTTCTGGTGCGGGCAGATCGCGCATCATGGCCTCAGGTGCGGGTTGAATTCTGACGGCGCGCTTGCCGCCTGACTGTCCCAATCTTGCCTCTGCGACCAGCACACCGTCAGGCGCAAAAAGTCGCACCGACCCCACCGTCGCCCCCAACAAGGGGATTGTATCCCCCACTTTGAGCGCATCAACCACCCAAAGTGGCAAACTCATGCGATGGAGAATGGCATCCAAAGTTGCGGGCGCCAACGCCACTGCTGCACTCATTTTTGTGCCCCACGACTGGTCTGTCGGCTTCACAGTTTCAATCTTTTTGGCAAGCTGATGATTTGGCAACATCAGCAGCAATTCGGCGCGGCGTTCCCCAATAGGCAGTTCAATTGACAAACGCATCGCCCGGAATTCGGCGTCTTCAATAGCAAGTCCCGCAGCACGCAGGGAATCAAACTTTGCCCCGATCGTAACGCCCTTGGTCCAGTCTTCCAGTTCGGAGCCAAGCGTGGTTTCGGCAACCTGCGTCATAATCATCGTGCACAACGGCATCAGCATCATCAAATCAGTGCTGGTGGCAGGTCGCTCTGGTGGGGTGTTTTTGGACAACCGACCCATGGTCTGCATCTCAATTGACGCGGCGCGCAATTGGGTATCCACGCCAATCATACCGACAGTATCCGTGCCAGAGACCAAGGAAATATAGAGATATTCGGCGGGAAAGGTCCCGATAGCATCATCCAGTGTCAGGAGTTCCTCGCTCACACTTTGCACCGTCAACGACAGCCCTAAGGCCTTGTCTGCCGCTCGCGTCATGGCCACCCGCAGCGCCCGCGAAGACGTCAAAGGGGCGTCAGCGACAGGCGTCACATCACGGGTCGTCATCCGCGCAAGGATAGAAAGTTCGGAATTCACTACTTTGGGATCACTCATTTACCACGATACTCAGCAAACTTACCGCAGATTCCGTTACTGATTTGATAACGGCTTGTTGTTCGGCAAGACCACGCGGAAAGCAGCACCACCCTGACCAGGAAGATAGCTGATTTGGCCGCCCAATCGCTGCATAATCTCGCGACATATCGCAAGGCCAAGACCCGCACCGCCAGCCTTGGATTGATCGGCAACCCGAGAGAACTTTTCAAAGATCATCTGTTGGTTGCCAACTTGAATGCCCGTACCATTATCAATGAAATCAACAACATGTTGTCCAGCGACCAGACCAACTTTGATCTTCAGCATCGGTGACTTTGCATCGCAATATTTACGCGCATTCGTGATGAGATTGATGAAAACCTGCCCAAGTCGATCCAGATCGGTATGCAGCACAAAGTTCTCGCCAGAGCGATCCCTCAAAATGCGCATGCCATCACCATCACCGCCTGCGACATCCACAGCGCGGTCAATGAGATCACGCAAATTGCCGTTTTGATCTTGCAGCGTAACTTGCCCATTGGCCAAGACCGACAGATCGAGCAGATCATCCAAAAGACGGGTCAACCGCAAAGTCTCGTCATGGATAATGCCTGCGTAATGGCCCTGCTGTGCAGCCGTCGTTTCGCCATCACGTAAAATCTCGGAAAATGACCGGATCGATGTCATGGGTGTCCGCAATTCATGGCTGATCTGGCTCAGAAATGCGTCCTTTTGTACCGAAAGCGCCGTGAGCTTTTCGTTGGCATCGCGCAGCGCCCGCGCCGTCTGCTCTTGCTCTGCGGATTTGGCCTCTAGCCGATTGGAGTATTCCAAAATTTGCGCCGCTTCGTCCGCTACAGCGATCAGGTCCTCAACCGACACGCTACTACCTTCGGTCAACTGCCCGATCATCGCGTGCGCAGTTGCAGCACCCACCGATCCCGCAAGTTCGCGCTCCAACCTCTCGATGAAATCAGACGTCACATCAGGTAGATAGCCAGCCTTTCCTTGCGACTTTGCTTCGCGCTGGAACAAGGCCTGCGCCTCGTTTCCACCCAAAATGCGCTGCGACATGATCAGCAGATCTTCGGCGCCTGCAACGCTTGACCGCCACCGCGCCGATCCAACGGAATAGTCAAAAACATTGACGAACTGGGCACCTTGCAAACGCTCTAGCGGCGTCGGAAAGCTAAAAATGGACCCGATAAAGAACACAAGCGTATTCAAAATCATCGACCACATAATGCCATGCACCAGCGGGTCCATGCCGTCGATGCCAAACAACGCATCAGGGCGCAGCCATACAATGCCAAACGGGCCATGTTGCATGGCGGCATGACTGATAATTGCGCCATCGCCAAAGCTTGGCAAAAACAACGTCCAGCCCCAAACAGCGAACCCCGTCAGAAGCCCCATTGCCGCACCAATTCGCGTCGCACCTCGCCAGAAAATACCGCCCAGCAGAACAGGAAAAATCTGGACGACGCCAGAAAAGGACACAAGACCAATGGCCGCCAAGGCTGTCCCACCACCAGAGATCCGATAATAGAGATATCCAAGCGTCAAAACCGCCGCGATGGATATGCGGCGCGAGCGCAAAATAACCGACCTCACATCACCAGATACTTTGGCACCCTGCCCCTTATGTGCGCTTAACCAGACGGGCAGCACGATATGGTTCGACACCATCGTCGACAATGCAATCGTTGACACAATCACCATCGACGTCGCCGAAGAAAACCCGCCCAAGAACGACACCATCGCCAATCCGTCGCGGCCTTGGCTAAGCGGAACGGTCAAGACAAACAGATCGGGGTTCGCGCCTGCGGGCATCAGGTTTAAACCAACAACCGCGATGGGCACCACAAACAGGCTCATCAAAAACAGATAGGTCGGGAACGCCCAGCCCGCGATATTCAGATGCCTCTCATCAACATTCTCAACCACCAAGACCTGAAACATGCGCGGCAAACAAATGAACGCGGACCCTGACACAAAAATGAGCCCGATCCAGCGGCTGCCATCCTGTTCCCAATGCGATATCGGCGAGGCATCAATCTGCTGCAACATCTGCGCAGGTCCGCCTGCGATGCCCCAGACAACAAAGATGCCGACGGCCAAAAGTGCGACCAGCTTGACCACCGCCTCAACCGCAATCGCCATAACGATCCCGTGGTGTCGCTCGTTGGCATCAAGGTTACGCGTGCCGAAAAACACTGTGAACGTCGCAAGCCCAATGGCCACAACAATGGCGGCACCGTTCAGTTCTTCATGCCCCCACGCCTGCCCGCCCGCATTGGAAAAAACTGCGAAAGACAGGGTAACCGATTGTAATTGCAGCGCAATGTAGGGTGTTGTTGCCACAACGGCGAGCAAGGTGACAATCACCCCTAGCGAAGTCGACTTACCAAATCGCGACGAGATTAAATCCGCGATTGATGTGATCCGCTGCGACCGCCCGATCCGCACCAAGCGCCGTAAAACCCACCACCAGCCCACCATAACAAGGGTCGGGCCAAGGTAGATCGTCACAAACTCAACGCCAGACCGCGCGGCATAACCCACCGCACCATAAAAGGTCCAAGCGGTGCAATAGATCGACAGCGACAGCGTGTAGACGATGGGTGAGTGCAACCAGCCGCCAAACCCCAATGCGGCACGGCGCTCGGCATAAAACGCCACACCAAAAAGCACCGCCACGTATAATAGCGCCACAGCAACCAGAATATTGAAGGTAACCATTAACGCTCTTCCGCTGGTGCCGCTGGCGGCTCGTCACTTTGCACAACCCGCGAAATGAGCGCAGCCAAGGCGATCAAAACGATCCAAACCCCAAAAACATAAACGATAGCAGTCGAATTGGTGACCCCATCATCGCCCTGCGGCCAGAGCAATGGGATCGAAATCAAAACGGCTCCGATGATGGGAACCGCGCGGGCAAGGTCACGCATGCGACGCTTGTGATAGGCGCGGCGCTCTAGGAAAACGCCCTGTGGGTTCCGCCCTGTCATGCCTCCATCAGCGCGCGTACATTGTCGCGCACCTCGGCGTTAGAGAACGGTTTTGTCATAAAATGGTTCGCACCCAAACGCTTTGCCAAATCACGGTCTTTCGCTTGCCCTCGCGCTGTTAACATCATGACAGGTGTTGTCGCGGTGATGTCTTGCGCACGCAGGTCGCGCAGGATGTCAAAACCACTCCGCCCTGGCAACATTACATCGAGAATTATCAGATCAGGTGGGAATGCATTCACCTTGGCCATCGCGGTCTCACCGTCTTCATGAGTGTGAACCGTCCAGCCGTCTCGCGACAGAATAAAGCTAATCGCCTCGATGATATTGGGCTCATCTTCAATCAGAAGCACGCGCTTGGCCATGGTTTTCGGTCTCCCCCCGACTGGTGCCCCGAAGGACCACATAAGCGTGACTATCACGCTAAATTTCTGGTCTGTCAAAGAGACTTGTCGTCACATGATTGCAGAAGGCTCGCGACGGGCCAAACATGCCTTGCGCGGGCAAATCCGACAGGCAACGCCCACCTCGACCTTTTGCTGTGCCCCTTCAGGTGGATCAGACAAAACAAGCATCGTCGCACGTAAAACTTGCGGCGCATCAAATCCCGAGACGCCCGCATTCGTGGCAATTGCATAGCATAGAAACCTCTGCCCATTTGCGCCCGGCAAAGTGGCCTCTGCACGGATCGGCTGCCCTTGGCGCGTGAATGCTGCGTAAATGGGCCAAAGCGGACAACCAGCACCTGCGCGGGGCATGGCAAAACCATCAACGGGTTTCAGCAACAAAAGCGCCCCGGATGCATCGGCGACGGCCAAGCCCATCGGCGGATGATCTGCGCCCGTAGGCAAGCTCGCCAAGCGGCGCAACACCGCAGCCACATCGACACCAAACTGGGCGGCCAGCTTCATGGGGTCATAACCACCCGCTTTTGCCGCTTTGGAAAATGCTGTTAATGGCATCGCCTCCACATCGGCGCGGTAAGCCTGCAAATGGCTTTGCAACAGGCTTTGCGCCGCTCCACTGCGCAAATTCGCACTGGCCACAAGTGCCGCCACATCAGACCCTGCCTCAAGTGCTGCAATATGAAACCCTTCCTTTGCCAGATAGGCCTCAACCTCATCAATCGGGGCGAAATGCACTGGCCCATCCGCCTCGGGGGCGTCCAGATATCGGATCAAGGCCTCTGAACTGGCGGCCAAGCGGATACTGTCGTCATAGATGTTACGGTGAAAACGCCCCTGCCAATCTGCGTCAAGCTTCTCTCCGCCAACCAAGATAGATGCCGCCGAACGGATCGCGGTGACTGCCGAAATCACCTCGTGCAGCGACCCCGCTAATTCTGGATCATAGGTCATACGATCAGTCAAAACCTGCACACGCTCTTCCAACGCAGACAAGCGCCGCGCCTGTGCGGCAATCAAATCAGTCCAGCCAGGATAACGTCCTGCCAACTCTTCGACACGCGCAATTTCAACGCTAACCGTCATATGGGCCGCAGCCGTTCGCAACTGGTCCAGCAAAGTCGAATCCGCGCCGCGCGACAATTGCTCTGGGGTTGTCTCAAGCTGTTTTGCAATCTGCGCCAAGAGCTTTCCCGCGATTCTGCGGCGATTATGCTCAATCAAATTCAGGTAAGACGGCGATATCTCGACACTTTGCGCCAGATCGGCCTGCCTGATCTTGCGATCCATACGCCGCTCGCGGATGCGGGTCCCTGTTTGTCCGTGCAGCGCCATCAATTTTCCCTCATGTTATCAGCGGGTTTCTGCAACTGCGCGAAAACAGATTTACAGAGAATTCACTAGGCTTGTCATTTAGTTTACAAATTCGTTAAGGAAACGCAATGGCTTGTTGCCCGAAACGGCCATTTCCCCTGATGGTAGACATATCACTGCAAAGTGTAGGCCGTGCGAGCGAGGAGGCTCAAACGGCACTGAAACTTAAGGGAGGATATTTATGTCCAAGTCTAATTTCACACGTCGTGGCGTGATGAAGACAGGTGCTGTCACTAGCGCCGGTCTCATGCTGCCAACGTATCTGCGCGCTGAAAACCACACTGGCTTTACCAACGCGCCACAAGGCGACACGGTTAAGTTTGGTTTCAACGTACCACAAACTGGCCCCTACGCTGAAGAAGGCCTCGACGAGCTGCGCGCACAAGAGCTGGCTGTTGAGCACCTGAACGGTATCGGCGACGGCGGCATGCTAAACACCTTCTCGTCCAAAACGTTGGACGGCACAGGTGTCCTTGGCAAAAAGGTCGAGTTCGTCACAGGCGATACACAGACAAAATCTGACGTGGCACGTGCATCCGCACAGTCCATGATCCAGAAAGATGGCTGCATCATGATCACTGGCGGTTCTTCGTCGGGTGTTGCGATTGCGGTTCAGGGTCTGTGCCAAGAGGCAGGCGTGATCTTCATGGCTGGTTTGACACACTCCAACGACACAACAGGCAAAGACAAGAAGCGCAACGGCTTCCGTCACATGTTTAACGCCTACATGTCCGCGGCGGCTTTGACACCTGTTCTTGCAAAAGAATATGGCACCGACCGTAAAGCATACCACCTGACAGCAGACTACACATGGGGCTGGACACAGCAAGAATCCATGGCGGCGTCTACTGAAGCTATGGGCTGGGAAACTGTGCAGAACGTTCTTACGCCAGTTGGCGCAGGCGACTTCTCGTCCTATATCGCACCAGTTCTGAACTCTGGCGCTGATATCCTCGTTCTGAACCACTACGGCGGGGACATGGTGAACTCTTTGACTCAGGCTGTTCAGTTCGGTCTCAAGGACAAGCAAGTCAACGGCAAGAACTTCGAAATCGTTGTTCCTCTCTACTCCGAGCTGATGGCTGCGGGTGCGGGTACAAACATCCAAGGCGTTTACGGCTCCATGAACTGGAACTGGCAGTTGCCGGATGAAGGTACTGCTGCATTCACTAAGTCGTTTGGCGAAAAGTATGGCTTCCCACCATCCGGTGCGGCGCACACATGCTACGTACAAACACTGCTTTACGCAGATGCGGTTGCACGTGCGGGTTCCTTCAACCCATGCGCAGTTGTCGAAGCTCTCGAAGACTTCGACTTCGACGGCATGGGCAACGGTCCAACATCTTACCGTGGCGCCGATCACCAGTGCTTCAAAGACGTTCTCGTCATGAAGGGCGCTGAGGCACCAACAAGTGCATACGACACGCTTGAAATCGTTGAAGTAACACCACGTGCACAGGTCGAGTACGATCCTGAGCACCCAATGTTCGCTGGCGGCACTTTGGGCGACTGTAACCCAGGCGCATAAGCGTAAAAGTAAACCTCGGACCGGCTGCCACTTGCGCGGCCGGTCCACCCTGCCCCTCCAGCTTTTGTGATGGGGCTCATCCACCAGACAAAATGGGGCAAGTCCGATGGACGCATTTATTCTTCAAATTCTCAACGGTTTGGATAAGGGCTCGGCTTATGCCTTGATCGCCCTTGGACTTACCTTGATTTTCGGCACTTTGGGTGTCGTCAACTTTGCGCATGGCGCGCTGTTCATGATCGGGGCGTTTGTTGCGGTTTCCGTGCAAAAACTCTTTCAATTCAGCTACATCGAGATTGATGAGACCAAGAAAGACTTCTTGGGAAATCCTCTCAAAGTCGAGATGCCCTATCTTGACCATTGGTTTGGGACCACGGTGGGAGAATGGATGCAAGACTGGTCCGTGCCACTCTCCATTCTCGTCGTCATCCCCTTCATGTTCGCGCTCGGCTACATCCTTGAGCGCGGCTTGATCAAACACTTCTATAAGCGTCCACACGCTGACCAAATTCTCGTGACCTTTGGCCTTGCAATCGTCATCGGTGAACTTGTGAAAGCGTTTTACGGCGCCAACCCTATTCAAACACCGCCGCCTTCCGCTTTTCTTGGCACAATCGACGTCGGCGTGATGCTTGGCTTCGATCCCAATGCGATCGCCTACCCGACATGGCGCATGGTCTACTTTGCCTTCTCCGCTGTCATTATTGCCGCCGTTTTTGCCTTCTTGCGCTTTACCACCTTCGGGATGGTAGTGCGGGCTGGTATGGCCGACCGTGAAACCGTGGGCTTGCTCGGCATCGATATCGACAAGCGCTTTACCTTCATGTTCGGTCTCGCGGCCGCTGTGGCGGGTATGGCTGGCGTGATGTACGCACCAATCTTGTCACCCCACTATAACATCGGGATGGACTTTCTTGTGCTCTCGTTCGTCGTGGTTGTTGTTGGCGGCATGGGCTCTTTGCCCGGCGCCGTGCTAGCGGGCTTTATGCTCGGTATCCTGCAATCATTCGCATCCATGAACGAAGTAAAGGCTGTGATCCCTGGCATTGACCAAATCATCATCTACCTCGTTGCAATTATCATTTTGCTGACCCGTCCTCGTGGCCTTATGGGTCGCAAAGGCGTGATGGAGGAATAATCATGCTCGGTCTCAATTCCCGCGACTTCAAACTCTTCGTCATCGTCTGCATCATGGCGCTTGCTGCACCGATTATTCTCAACCCCTTCCCGACAGGCTCTGCCTTGGGTCAAAGCTTTAACGCAGGCTACCCTGCTCTGCTGCAACGCTTCGTGATCTTCGGGATTTTGGCCATTGGCTTTAACATCCTGTTTGGCCTCACAGGTTATCTCTCGTTTGGTCACGCAGCCTTCCTCGGCATAGGTTCTTATTCCGCCGTTTGGATGTTCAAGCTGTTGTCCTACAACGTGCTGCCAGCGATCCTTTTGTCGGTCATCATGGCTGGTATATTCTCGGTGGTCATCGGCTACATCAGTTTGCGGCGATCAGGGATCTACTTCTCTATCCTGACCCTCGCTTTTGCACAGATGTCCTATCAGCTAGCCTATTCGGTGCTCACACCACTGACCAACGGCGAGACAGGTTTGCAAGTCTACAACGGCGACCCACAAGTCCTTATGAGCGCTGGCGATCCAACGATCCCCCACCTCTTTGGGATCACAATGAACGGGCAATCACAGTTGGATATCGCGGGCTGGTCGTTTACATTCCAGAATGGGTACTACCTCGCTGCGATCTTCCTCATTGCGTCTTTCTACCTGTCGATCCGCATCTTCCGCTCTCCGATGGGCCTGATGCTGCGGGCGATCAAGTCGAACCAAACGCGCATGTCTTATGTTGGCCTCAACACCAAACCCTACATGCTCGCAGCCTTTGTGATCTCTGGCATGTATGCTGGTCTCGCTGGTGGCTTGCTTGCAGCTATGGACCCACTGACAGGCGCGGAACGCATGTTCTGGACAGCCTCTGGTGAGATTGTTGTGATGTCGATCCTGGGTGGCGTTGGCACATTGATCGGCCCCGTCCTTGGCGCTGGCTTGATCAAATACCTCGAAAACATCGTCTCAAAGATCAACGACAACGTGTTGCACGGCTGGTTCTCCTTCATGCCTGACTGGATGGACAACCTCTTTGTGACGATCATTCACCCCTTCATCGGCAAGGGCTGGCACCTGACACTTGGCCTTCTGTTTATGGCCGTTGTCATCTTCCTGCCTGGTGGTCTTGTGCAGGGTGGTCAAAAGATCATGGCCAAGTTCAGCCGCAACAAAACATCTGACGCCAAAGACGGCGCAGACACACCCGCAGAATAAGGAGACAGGACAATGAGTATCCTTGAAGTAAAAGGCGTCAACAAACGCTTTGGTGGTCTGCAAGCCTTGGGCGACGTGAACCTCAGCGTGCACGAAAACACAGTACATGCGATTATCGGCCCAAACGGGGCCGGTAAATCCACCCTCCTCAACGTGCTGGTCGGCAAACTGATCCCTGATTCTGGGTCAGTCACGTTCGACGGGCAATCGGTTCTGGGCCGCAAGCCCTATGAGATCGCACAAATGGGCATTTCACGCGTGTTCCAAACACCCGAGATCTTTGCTGACCTGTCCGTCATGGATAACGTGTTGATCCCCTGCTTTGCAAAACGTGATGGTGCGTTCAAAATGCATGGCATCGAGAGCGTTTCCTCTGAAAAACAGCTTATTGAGCAGGCCGAGCAAATGCTGGCCGAGGTCAAAATGCTCGATAAGCGCAACATGATCGCGTCTTCCATGTCGCGCGGTGACAAACGCCGCCTTGAGATGGCGATGTGCTTGGTGCAAGAACCACGCCTTTTGTTGCTCGACGAACCGACGGCAGGCATGGCGCGCGCCGATACCGAGAACACGATCCAACTGCTCAAAGACATCCGCACACAGCGCGGCATCACCATGGCGATCATCGAGCACGACATGAACGTTGTGTTTAGCTTGGCCGACAGGATCACCGTTCTGGCGCAGGGCACCCCTCTTGTTGAGGACACCCCCGATAAGATCAAGAACCACCCGAAGGTCCGCGAAGCTTATCTCGGCGAAGCACAGGTGTAAGGAACAAAACCATGACCGAACCATTCAACAAACACGCCAATAATGCCGCCACCCACAAAGCGTTCCTGAGCGTTTGGGAAATCGAGGCCTATTACGGCGAAAGCTTCATCGTGCAAAACGTCAGCTTCGACATCCACGAAGGCGAAATCCTTGCCCTTCTGGGTCGTAACGGTGCAGGGAAAACTTCAACGCTACGCACCATCGCACGCATGGACAACCCAGACTTGCGCCACGGCGAAATCTGGCTTGACCGTAAACCATTGCACCTGATGAAAAGCCACGAAGCGGCAACAAACGGCATCGCGCTGGTGCCAGAGGATCGCAGCATCATTCCTGGTCTGACTGTGGAAGAAAATCTGCAACTTGCCCAGATCGCCCCCCCTATTGGGTGGTCGCTCGAGCGAATCTACGAACTCTTCCCGCGTCTAGGTGAGCGTCGCAAGCAAGAAGGCATCACACTTTCTGGTGGTGAACAACAGATGCTCGCCATCGCGCGCGCGCTGGCCCGTGACATTAAGGTCCTGCTCCTTGACGAGCCTTACGAAGGTCTTGCACCTGTTATCGTACAGGAAATTGCCAAGACGCTGAATATCATTCGGGATCAAGGTATTACGACGATTATCGTTGAGCAAAACGCTGTTGCAGCACTCAAGCTTGCTGATCGCGCCGTTATCCTCGACACAGGCTCTGTCGTTTTTGATGGCTCTGCCAAAGAGGTGTTAGAAAATGCTGAATTGCGGGCACAATATCTCGCGATTTGAGGAGGTTTCTTTAACCTGATCGTAACAAAAATAGTGCAACGTCAGTTCCATTAGTTTCGTTTCCTCAACCGGAGCATCCAAATGGAAATCCCGCTTCAAACCACCCCCACCGCGCCCATAAAGGTGCAACAGCAGCCAGTCATTGGCGCGGTGACACCCCCCCAAGAGCAGCAGAACGCAGCTAATACCACTGGCACACCAACAACACCGTCCGAACTGGGTACGGTGGGGGCGGTGAATGTGTCGCGCATTTCAGGGCAAAACCCTACCATCCCAGACATCTCTGGGCCGGAACGTATCCTAAAACCCTATGGTGTGACGATGCTACCGCGCAGCGAAACCGCCGAAAAGCTGGTCTAAACCGCCGCCTCAATATGACCATAGGTCATTTTCCTCGCACGTGCGGCTTCCCACGCGTGCGCAGCTAGCCTATAACCCATTCAATCCCTGACGCGCGCCGTGCGGAAGGACATTGATTTGGGCAACGGGCCGAGGAAAACATGACTAAAAAGACCTCTCATGAAAGCGACGTAAGCTTCATTCAAGCTCTCGCAGAACTTCTGCGCGAAAACGACCTCACAGAACTGCAGGTCAAACGCAATTATGGCGAAAACGACAGCTTGAATGTGCGCGTTAGCCGCCAGACACAGGTGGTTATGCAGGCAGCAACCGTCGCCGCAGCGCCAGCCGCGGCTCCGATGGGTGCAGCAGCGCCCGTTGCCGTTTCAGCAGACGCCGATCCGGCCTCACATCCAGGTGCAGTCACATCACCAATGGTCGGCACGGTCTACATGGCAGGCGAACCTGGGGCAGCCGCCTTCGTTTCCGTAGGCACCGTGGTCAAAGAAGGCGACACGCTGTTGATCATCGAAGCGATGAAAACCATGAACCACATCCCTGCCCCACGTGCAGGCACCGTAAAACGCATTCTGGTCGAAGACGGCGGGCCGGTTGAATACGGCGCCCCTCTTGTGATCCTCGAATAAGGGCGCTGGTTCATGTTCGATAAAATTCTCATTGCGAACCGCGGCGAAATTGCGCTGCGGGTCGTGCGCGCCTGCCGTGAGATGGGCGTCAAATCCGTGGCCGTGCATTCCACCGCCGATAGCGACGCGATGCATGTGCGCATGGCTGACGAGGCAATCTGCATCGGGCCGCCATCGTCCCAGCTATCCTACCTGAGCTTCCCCGCGATCCTCTCGGCCTGCGAAATCACTGGCGCACAAGCGATCCATCCGGGCTACGGCTTCTTGTCGGAAAACGCAGCTTTCGTTCAAGCCTGCGAAGACCACGACATCACCTTCATCGGCCCCACAGCCGAACACATCCGCATCATGGGCGACAAGATTAGCGCCAAGGATACGATGAAAGCTCTCGGCGTGCCTTGCGTGCCGGGTTCTGACGGTGGCGTGCCAACGCTGAAAGACGCGCTCAAAGTCGGCGAAGAGATCGGCTATCCGATCATCATCAAAGCGACAGCAGGCGGCGGCGGCAAGGGCATGAAAGTGGCCCATAACGCAGGCGAAATGGAACGCGCGTTCCAATCTGCCCGTGCTGAAGGCAAATCAAACTTCGGCAATGACGAAGTCTATATCGAGAAATACCTCACTACCCCACGCCACATCGAAATCCAAGTTTTCGGCGATGGCAAAGGTAATGCGGTTCATTTGGGCGAGCGCGATTGCTCGCTACAGCGCCGCCACCAAAAGGTGTTTGAAGAGGCCCCTGGCCCCACAATCACCCAAGAACTGCGCGACCGTATCGGCAAGGTTTGCGCCGACGCCGTGGCCCGCATCAACTACACGGGCGCTGGCACAATCGAGTTCCTCTTCGAGAACGACGAGTTCTATTTCATCGAAATGAACACCCGTTTGCAGGTCGAACACCCTGTGACAGAAGGTATCTTTGGTGTCGATCTGGTGCGTGAACAACTGCGCGTGGCCTCTGGCCTGCCGATGTCGTTCACCCAAGACGACCTCAAGATCAACGGGCATGCCATCGAAGTACGCATCAACGCCGAAAAGCTACCGAATTTCTCGCCTTGCCCGGGTAAAATCACGCAATATCACGCCCCAGGCGGGCTTGGTGTGCGTATGGATTCGGCGCTTTACGACGGCTACCGCATCCCGCCTTACTATGACAGTTTGATCGGTAAACTGATCGTTCACGGGCGCGACCGTCCAGAGGCGCTTGCGCGTTTGGGCCGTGCTTTGGGCGAATTGATCGTGGACGGCGTCGATACAACGATCCCGCTGTTCCACGCGCTATTGGCCGAAGAAGCGATCCAAACCGGTGAATATAACATCCACTGGCTAGAGCACTGGTTAGAGCAAAATCTAGGCGAATAATTAACGGTCGCGCAGCCGCAACGCACAGGTTGCGCGACGTTTTTGCTGGTTCTTCGGGCGATAATAATCGCCAACAGGCCCACGGTTGCCCTCCGCAATCCGCCCCCAATCCGACCATTCAATGTCGTAGTTCAACGCATTGGCGATCATCTCCATCGCTTTGAATGATGGCACGCCTTTGACAGCAACCTCTTGTCCCGGATACTGCGCAACCGCGTTCAAATGAACATCCGTGCGCTCTTGGATCAGCAACACAATCGCATTGTCGCGCATCACAAATTCGCTGTCCACAATCACCAGCTTCGGCTTGAGATCACGCAACAGTTGGAACAACGCAAAGTGATCCATAATGTGATAGAGAATACCAAAAACACCCACGATATCATAGGTTTCACCTCTGGCGATCTCGGCCCTTATGCCCTCGAAAATATCATCAACACGCAATTCTACTTTCGCGCGCAAGCTGGCATCGGGATAGTCAGAGAACTTCTCGACCAACTCAGGCCGCCCTTCAATTCCCACAACCGAAGCCGCCCCAGCCCCCGCAAAGCCATAGCACCAACGCCCATCATGTGCCGCCAGATCAAGCACTTTTGCGCCTCGGATTTCTTCCGCAAAATCCGCGATCAGAAACTCATGGCGGGCATTCATACGGGCCGCCGAACTGCCGTGTTCAACGTAGTGTGGAAGGTCATTCAAAAAATCATAAAAACCCATGTCTCAACTCCACTTTCCGCCTACCTGCTCGCCCCACTTTGTCCTACCCTTAACAAAACCTCCACAACTGATCGTTGCTCATGACGCAAGACTTACAACTGACAACTGAGATTCTCTTGCACGCATATGCGAGCGGCGTATTTCCGATGTCAGAAAGCCGTGACGACCCCGAAATCTTTTGGGTTGAGCCGCAAATGCGTGGCATCCTCCCACTTGATCGCCTTCGTATTTCGCGGAGTTTGGCGCGGACATTGCGACGCTGGCATTTCAAAGTCACGTTCAACAAAGCCTTTGCTGATGTCGTGCGGGCTTGCGCTGACCGCGAAGAGACTTGGATCAATGACACGATATTTGCGCTCTACTGCGAATTACACGCCGAAGGTCACGCGCAATCCGTCGAGGTTTGGCACAATGATGTGCTCGTTGGCGGCGCTTATGGCGTTACCTTGGGCGGTGCTTTCTTTGGCGAAAGCATGTTTAGCACCATGACCGACGCGTCCAAAGTGGCGCTCGCCTTTTTGGTCGATCACCTCAACCGCACGGGCTATGTCTTGCTTGATACGCAGTTCATCACCGACCATTTGGCCAGTCTCGGCGCAATCGAAATTCCACGCGAAACGTACCAGCAACAGCTTGCTAAGGCGCTCAAAGTATCTGCAAACTTCCGAGAAAAATATGCTATTCCAACGCCTTACGACGTCATACAGCGTAATGCCCAAACGTCATAGCGCGGGTGATCCATCGCGTTGAGCGCTGGTGACGACGCCACCAACCAGCCGTTAAACGCAGGCAATGGGTCGTCGCGGTAGCGAACAATAACTTTGGCAAAAGCATCGCCACTTGGGTTCGCGGCTGGGTAGCGGCATTCTTCTAACGTGACTTTCAGGTGTCCAAGCGCCGCGGTTTCACCCGCTTGCAACGTCAAATCCGAGACGTCGCCAGTCACCTTATCAAGCACACGCAAATTTCCGCCAGTGCCTTCGCCAGCGTCTTGGGCATGTGCAGCGCCTGCCAAAGACAGAGCCAGAATGAGGATAAGGTTTTTCATGAAACTGACGCCGCTTATTCTGGCGTCCATGCCTCGTAGTCAGACCGAGCGGCAGGTATTGTGCGACGCAATGAGCCCGCAGGCGCATAGGCCGCAGCCGTACCAGTCAGGTTTGCTGTATGCGGCTTTTCCCACGCTTTATGCACCAATGGTTTGGCCACTGGCGTGTCTTCCCAAGTGTGGTGCAACCAGCCGTGCCATGCAGGCTCAACGCGACTTGCTTCCATTGGGCCGTTATAGATCACCCAGCGACGGGACTTGTCGGCATTCGTGTAATACACATTGCCCAACGCATCCTCACCAACCTTCGTGCCTTTACGCCAAGTCCAGAGCTGGGTGCCAAATGTTTGACCATCCCACCAAGTAAAAACGCGCTTCAGTACATTCAAAAGGCCCATGGGGTCACTCCATTCCGCTGTTCATCCCCTCTTGCCTCAAATCGGCGCAAAGGTCCAGTCTGCTATGCGCTTGGCGCGAGTGCAGTCAGTTCAATTTCTATCTTATACTTCGGGTCGATCAGATCACACGAAATCATCGTCGCCGCAGGTGGATTATCACCAAAAGTCGCGGCAAGGATCGGCCAGCAGGCCTCAAAATCCGCAGCATCTGGTAAAATGTAAGTCACACGCACAGCATCTGAAAAACTTGCGCCCACGTCCCCGAGCGCCTTTTCGATCACGCCCAGCGCCGATTTGCATTGCCCAACCACATCGGTCGATCCATCCACGCCAACCGTGCCCGACACATGCACAAAGCCGCCCGCGACCAACGCACGACAGTAGCCGATCTTTGGCTCATAAGCGCCACCTGAATGGATACGCTTAATCGCCATTAGCTCGCCGTCGCGGGTGCTTTTTCTTTCTTGGATTTTTTCTTGCTCTCGTCATGGATCATCAGCGGTTGGGCGTCTGGACCAACAGCCTCAACATTCACAACCACTTCCGTGACCGTCTCCATGCCGGGCAATTCGAACATGGTGTCGAGCAAGATATCTTCCATGATCGAACGCAAACCACGTGCACCTGTTTTGCGCTGGATTGCACGTTTTGCAATCGCACGCAGCGCGTCTTCGGTGAAAGTCAACTTGGTGTCTTCCAGCTCGAACAGGCGCTGGTATTGCTTGACCAGCGCGTTCTTAGGCTCGGACAGGATCGTGACAAGCGCGTCTTCGTCCAAGTCCGTCAGCGTCGCCAGCACAGGCAAACGGCCCACAAATTCAGGGATCAGACCGTATTTCAACAGATCTTCCGGCTCCAGCTCGGTGAAAATCTCGCCGATGCCACGGTCGTCATTGTTACGCACGTCAGCATTAAAGCCCATGCCGCCGCCCTTGTTACGCTGGCCGATGATCTTATCCAGACCCGCAAACGCACCGCCGCAGATAAACAGAATGTTGGTCGTGTCCACTTGCAGGAATTCCTGCTGCGGATGCTTACGACCCCCTTGTGGTGGCACAGATGCAACCGTGCCTTCCATAATCTTGAGCAAGGCCTGCTGCACACCCTCGCCCGACACGTCGCGGGTGATGGATGGGTTATCAGACTTGCGGGTAATTTTGTCGATCTCGTCGATGTAAACGATGCCGCGCTGCGCCTTTTCGACGTTATATTCAGCGGACTGCAACAGTTTAAGAATGATGTTCTCAACATCTTCGCCGACATAACCAGCCTCGGTCAGGGTCGTCGCATCGGCCATCGTGAACGGCACATCGAGAATACGGGCCAGCGTTTGGGCAAGCAGCGTTTTACCGCAGCCTGTTGGCCCGATCAGCATGATGTTGGATTTCGACAGTTCAATGTCGGATTTATCAGCGTGGTTCAGACGCTTGTAATGGTTATGCACCGCAACCGACAACACGCGCTTGGCATGCACTTGGCCGATCACATAGTCATCAAGAACAGCAGCAATCTCGCGCGGTGTTGGAACACCCTCGCCAGCCTTCAAGCTTGCTGTTTTGGTCTCTTCGCGGATGATATCCATGCAAAGCTCGACACATTCGTCGCAGATGAACACAGTCGGACCAGCAATCAGCTTGCGCACTTCATGCTGACTTTTGCCACAAAAACTACAGTAAAGTGTGTTCTTGCTGTCGTTGCCAGTAGTTGTCGCCATGTTTCAAACCCTTTGGCACGAGGCCATCTTGTAAATGTGTTCGGACTGTCCGCGGCTCTAACCTAGGACAGCCCGCAGGTGGCTACAATGTCAAAATGACCATCGCGCGGTCAGCTTAACATTCCCTTAACCTTAGTCTTCGAGCTTTTCGCGGTTGGTCACGATTTCGTCGATGTGACCCCATGCTTTCGCTTCTTCGGCTGTCATCCATGTATCGCGGTCAAGCGCCTTGATCACGTCCTTCTTGGACTGGCCTGTGTGGTCCACATAAAGGTCATAAAACCGCTCACGTGTCCGCTCAATATGACGCGCAGTGATCAGCATATCAGAGGCCTTTCCCTGAGAGCCACCAGAGGGCTGGTGCACCATCACTTCGGAGTTCGGCAGCGAGAAACGCATACCTTTTTCGCCGCCAACAGCAATCACAGAGCCCATAGAGGCCGCCATGCCGCAGATCAGCGTGGATACCTTCGGACGAATATACTGCATCGTGTCGTAAATGCTCATGCCCGCATGCACAGCGCCACCGGGGCTGTTGATATACATGCTGATCTCTTTTTTCGGGTTCTCGGCCTCAAGGTGCAGCAACTGCGCCACGATCAATGTGCTCATGCCGTCATGGATCGGGCCATTCACAAAAATGATCCGCTCTTTAAGCAAACGCGAGAAAATGTCGTAAGCGCGTTCGCCACGGGCTGTCTGCTCAACAACCATCGGGACAAGGTTCATATATGTTTCAACTGGATCGTGCATATTTACTGCCTCATGTTTGGACACGTGCGTCCTATACGGAAATTCCTGCTAGAGTCTTAGTCGTCCCCGTCAGGGGCTTCAAGGTCGAAGGGGTTAATTGAATGTGAAGACCACCGCCTCACCCTGCTCGTCAGGCAATCGTGCCACAAGGATCAATGCCAAAACCTTCAATGCACAAGGAAACACCGCGTAGAGAAGATTAAGCGAGCGCAACGCCTCTGGTGTATTGGGTCCTGCTGGTGTGAACCCCGCGCCCTGCAGTATCGGCAAAACAATCGCCGCCGATAGCGCCAGCGAGATTTTTGCCGAAAACGACCACAGACCAAAGGCGATCCCCGTAGGCACCCGCTCTTTCACCAAGGCCGTCGCGAAAACGGCGGGCAGGATCACCATATCGGCCCCAAGTGCGGCCCCAGATAACGCCGAGATCAGACCAAAGCGCCACGCAGCCCCCACAGGCAGCGCGTAGGCCCCCACGAAGGCTGCTATCGCGAGGCACATCGCAAAAACCAACACCTGACGCGCACCGAAACGGGATGCCAGTTTTGACCAGAACGGCGCGGAGATACCTGCGGTTAGAAAGAACAACACAAGAAATAGCCCCGCCAAATCAGGTAATTGCAGGCGGTCTTCCACAAAGAACAGAAACAATGTCGAGGTAACAGCAACAGGCAACGCATTGAACATCGCTATCATCAAAAGCTGCACGACACGCGGATGTTTCAGCGCACGCCACGTCTGCCCCGCGGTCACTTCCTCAGTATTTTCAACCGTAATCGGCACCCAAAACGCACGACTTAACCGCCAAATCACCACGGCCGCAATCGCCAGCAAAAGCCCGAAAATCACATAGCCTTGCAGTGTCCCGAAAGATGCGCCCAAAAGACCCGGAGCAATCGCGGCCAGCACAATCCCCACCAGCGCCCCCATCTCGCGCCTCCCCGCAAACTGCAAATGCGCGGCCTGCCCTTGGGTGCCGACAACTTCGGCCCCCTGCCCGTAAAACAGGATCGTCCCAAGGCTATAGGCGGTGAAAACCAATGCCAGCCCCAAGACCAACCCAAACACATCGGGCTGCAACACAAAAGCGATCAAAAAACCCAGCCCCATGCCCAGAAACGCCAGCATCGCAAACATGGGTCGCTTATTGGGAAACCGATCAATCATGCGGCCCAGAAACGGGTCTTGCACGAAATCCAAGGCACGCAACGCTAGCAAAATCGTCCCAATAGTCCCCAGCCCGATCCCCAATTCCGCGGCATAGCGCGGCAAGTGGATATAAATAGGCACACTGGCCGACGCCAGAAACGCCGCAATCGCGGGGACAGCTAAAGGGGTGCGCATATTATCTCCAGACTTTTAATAATTACGCCTTAGAACCGCATTTGGATCACTTAATACCACAGGTGCCTTTCCCCCACGACTTGATTGCACCCCGCGCGCACCTAAGTCAAAATCGACAAAACAGTTTAACGAGGTGCCGCGCATGTCCACGACCCTAACCGTAAACGGAAAATCCCACACAGTTGACCTCCCCGACGACGTGCCCCTGCTTTGGGTTTTGCGCGACGCCGTTGGCCTCACTGGCACTAAATTCGGCTGCGGCGTGGCGGCCTGTGGCGCCTGCACCGTGCATATTGATGGCGAGGCCGTGCGGTCTTGCCAGGTGGCCCTTGCGGATGTTTGGGGCGATGTGACCACAATCGAAGGGCTCGGCTCCCCCGACAACCTCGCGATCATCCAGCAGGCGTGGATCGACAACCAAGTCGCCCAATGCGGTTACTGTCAATCCGGACAGATCATGCAAGCTGCTGATTTGCTGGCAAATAACCCCACCCCCACGGATCAAGACATCGATGACGCCATGCAAGGCAACTTGTGCCGTTGTGGTACCTACCCAAAAATTCGCGCCGCAATCCACGCCGCCGCGTCCAAAATGCAGGAGGGTTAAGACATGGCCAACATCCGCAAAATCGCCCGCCGCTCGTTCCTGATCGGCTCTGCCGCCATTGTCGGCGGCGTCGCGTTTGGCGTCTACAAAATCAACGAAGACGCCCCCAACCCGCTGATCACCGCTGAGGGTGAAAGCACACTCAACCCCTTCATCCTGATCAACGCGGACGGTGTGACCATCATCACGCCGCGGGCCGAAATGGGCCAAGGCGTGCAAACGACACTGGCCGCCCTCGTCGCCGAAGAACTCGACGTTGCATGGGAAGACATCAACGTCATGCACGGCCCCCCCGCGCAGGCTTATTACAACTCCGCCCTGCTTGGCTCTGCCCTGCCCTTCAAGCACTATGAGGACACCGATTTCAAACACGGATTGCGCCAATCCGTCGGCAAAGTTGGCAAATTGCTCTCCCTGCAAGTCACGGGCGGCTCAACCTCGATGAAAGACGGGTTCGAGCGGATGCGGCACGCTGGGGCCTCCGCCCGCGAAGCCCTTAAGATCGTAGGCGCCCAGCGGCTCGGTATGGACGCCAAGGATGTCACGACCAAAGACGGTTATGTGCACGGTATCGACGGCCAGAAACTCTCCTACATCGAACTGGCCGAAGACGCGGCCAAGATCAAAGCCCCCGCCCCCGAACTGCGCCCCAGTTCCGAATGGAAATATTTGGGCAAATCCATGCCGCGCAAGGACATGCTCGGCAAGTCCACAGGCACCGCCGCCTACGCCATCGACACCATCCTGCCCGACATGAAATTCGCCACCGTGCGGATGAACCCCAAGCGGAGCGGCATGATCTCCTACGACGACAGCGCCGCGCTTAAAATGGCAGGCGTCGACAAAATCGTCGATCTCGGCACAGGCATCGGCGTGATCGCCTCCAATACATGGCTCGCCTTTAAGGCCGCAGAAGCCGTTAATATCGTTTGGGAAGACGCTTCTTATCCAGCCCATTCAGAGGTGTTGATGGACGCAATCAAAGCCTCGCTTGACGATAAACCCAATAGCACCGCACGCGACGATGGCGACGTAACAGCAGCGGTTGAAGGCACCGAGATCACCGCCGAATACACCGTTCCATGGCTGGCCCACACCACAATGGAACCAATGAACGCAACCGCCCTGCTTAAAGACGGCCATCTCACCGTCTGGTCAGGGAACCAAGCGCCGATCATCGCACGCGACAAATGCGCAGAGGCCACGGGGCTCACGCCCGACGACGTCACCGTGCACACCACCCTCATGGGCGGCGGCTTTGGGCGGCGCTCGGAATCCGACTTTTCGGTTCAGGCCGCGCGGCTCGCCGCAGCCATGCCAGACGCGCCAATCAAAATGACATGGACCCGCGAAGAGGACATGACCCAAGATTTCTACCGCCCCGCCGCCGCCGCGCGTTTCCGTGGTGTCGTCAAAGACGGGGCCGCTGTCTTGCTTGACGGGGCCATCGCCGCGCCCTCCGTGACCAAACAATCCATTCTGCGCGTGACAGGCAATACCGCACCCGGCCCCGACCGCGCCCACGTCGAGGCAGCAGCCGATCAACCTTACGCAATCCCAAACCAACGGATCACAGGACACCTCACTGACATCGAGGTGCCCATCGGGTCTTGGCGCTCCGTCGCGTCCTCGTTCAACGGGTTTTTCTACGACACATTCATCGACGAGCTGGCGCATGCAGCCAATGCCGACCCGCTCGAATTCCGCCTCGCGATGGCCAAGGCCGAGCACGAACCCTCCGCCTTAGCCATTAAAAAGGTAAAGGAAATGTCAGGCTGGACCGGCCAAACCCCCGACGGCATCGGACGCGGGATCGGCTTTAGCTATACCTTCGGCACCGCCGTCGCGATGGTCGTCGAGGTCGCGCAAAAGGGCCGCGCCATCGGCATCAAAAAGGTCTGGATCGCCTGTGACGTGGGCACTGCCCTCGACCCATCCATCATCGAAGCCCAGATGATTTCGGGTGCAATCTACGGCATGTCAGCAGCCATTCAGGGCGAAATTAACTTTGAAGAAGGTGCTGCCCAAGAGCAAAATTTCCCCGATTACGACGCGCTTCGTATGCACAACACACCGCTGTTCGAAGTCGCCATTTTGGAAAATGCGCCACATTTGGGTGGCGTCGGCGAACCGGGCACACCGCCCTCAATGCCGGCACTCGGGAACGCTCTTTTTGACCTGACAGGGATCAGAGCACGCGACCTGCCGTTCATAAAAACATACGACTTGGTGCTCTAAACACGCCCCGCGCGAGCGGCCACACGCACAGATTGAAAATTGCGGCGCAACCAAGGCAATCCTGTCTGTTGCGCCGCATTTCATTCAAATTGCCTTAAAATTACCCTTAGATTCTTAGTTTGGTCATAAGTGTTCCCCAATCCGAACACCCTCTTTCTTTACATATTTCTGCAAGAACCAGAGCTCGACGTGTACGTGTCGAAGCCTTTGTAATTTTTGTGCAGCAAAAAAGTTGAGTTAGGATCAGGAAGTGCCAACAGGTTATTTAGTAACGCTCGGGAATAATACTCTTGACGCAGGTGATTCCATTTCCGGAACGAAGTCGACATTTACGACCGTTAACACGATTGGCGCGGGCTCTTGGAACTGGAGCGGTGTTTGGGATGCCAACGGCGTTTATTATTCCAATATCACTGATACTGGGACATATTACCTCGCATCAAACGGCAATGTATATTTTGTCCCCACAACCTGGTTAACGACTAGCGGCACAGCCAGCGCAATTTCGCCCCCGGCATATACAGCAACGGACGGCATCGTTGACGGCACCGCTGGTGCTGACACAATGGCGCTTGGTTATGCTGATGCTGGAGGTGACAAAATCACCAGCGGGAATGACACCATCCAAGCTGGCGACGGCAACGATACCGTGCGCGCCGACTTCGGCAACGACAGCGTATCTGGCGGCAACGGCAACGATCTTATCTATGGCGATTCCACTGCGACTCCTGTCACAGGCTCCGCGACCTCGTTCTCTTGGGCAAGCCAAGGCGTTGCGGACGAGGCCAACATCGCAAACGGTCTGACGGGCCTTAGCGCGAACGGTAACGTGCGCGTCACAATGTCCGTCCAGCAAGAGGCGAACTTTGGCACCGCGACGATGGAGACCACTGATCCGCTCTATAACTACAACGCGGCGAGTGATACGTCTTCGATCTTCCTGTCAGGCGGGAACCTGACGACCGGCGGCTCAAACGCAAATAGCCAAAACTCGGCAACCGCAACGATCGATTTCTCGTCTGGCGCTGCCGGTTATTCCGACGAAGTCTCCAGCGTCACATTCGGCATATTTGATATCGACGACCTTCAGGGGCAGTTTATCGATCAGGTGATCGTGACAGCCTACGACGCGAATGGAAATTCAATTCCGGTCACAGTCACGCTTGGCAGCACAACAACATTGACGTCCACGACAAATGCGAACGGCTCACAAACGGTGACGTCGGTCGTGAACTCTGGCGGCGCTGGTGCGTCCAATTCGCAGACTGGCTATGCGTCATTCAGCGTCGCGGGACCTGTGTCTTATATCACCATCGACTATAACAACTTGGACCCTGCACGCGGCGCGCACGGGATCTTGATTGGTGATCTTCAGTTCACCTCCCTGCCCGCATCTGGTGGTAACGACACGCTAAGTGGCGACGCTGGCAACGACACGATCTTTGGCCAAGGCGGGAACGACACGCTTTATGGCGGCACTGGTAACGACACGCTTGATGGTGGTGACGGCAACGACACCTTGGACGGCGGCGCAGACAACGACATCTTGTATGGCGGCCTCGGCAACGACAGCATGCAGGGCGGCGCTGGCGTCGACAGCATGTATGGCGGCGACGGCAACGACATCATCAACGATTCAGGTACAACCTCCGATTATATCGACGGCGGCGCAGGCAACGATTACGTCACCGCAGGTGGCGGCAACGATTCTGTCTACGGTGGCCTCGGCAACGATACCCTCTTCGGCAACGACGGCGATGACCTGATGTACGGCGGCGAAGGCAACGACACCGTCGACGGCGACGCTGGCAATGACCGCCTTTATGGCGACGCGGGCAATGACGTGATCATCGGCGACGATGGCAACGACAGCATGTATGGCGGCACTGGCGACGATGGCATCTACGCATCTTCGGGCAACAACTATGCCGAAGGCGGAGACGGCAACGATTCCATCTACATGGGAACTGGCAACGACACCGTCTACGGCGGCAACAACAATGACAGCATCTACGGTGGTGTTGGCAATGATGTTCTGTTTGGCGACGCGGGCAATGACCGCCTTGAAGGCGGCGACGGCAATGATACGCTCATAGGCGGCGCGGGCAACGACAGCATCGTCGGCGGCGCTGGCTCTGATAAGATCATCCTTGGCGACGGGTTTGGCGTTGATACGATCAACGGCTCCGAGGATGTAGGCAACACCGACGTAGACGTCCTTGACGCCGCGACCATGACCACGGCCACAACCGTGAACATGTCTGGCCCTGAGGCTGGCACGCTCACATCTGGCACAAACACTGCGACCTTCTCGAACATCGAACAGATCGTCACAGGCTCTGGCGCCGATAGCATCACAGGCTCCGCTGGCAACGATACGATCACAACTGGCGCAGGCGCTGACCGCATCAACGCGGGCGCAGGCAACGACACGATCAACCTTGGCGCGGGCACTGCGACAGACGGCGCGGCCGACGTGGTTGTGCTGCAAGACGGCTCGGGCAACGACATCATCCGCGGCTTTGACGCACCAACAGGCAGCGGCACGACCTTCACAGGCGTTGATAAACTCGACGTCTCCAACCTTTACGACCTGCCAGCAGGCGACCCGGCCCGCACACCCGTGCGCACCAACGATGTTGTTGTCACAAACGACGGGTCTGGCAACGCGGTTCTGACCTTCCCGAATGGTGAAAGCGTCACATTGATCGGCGTTTCGCCAACAGATGCCGCGAACCCATTCTACCTGCAAGCAATCGGCATCCCGATGCCAGACGGCACCGTCCAAGGTACCGCTGGCAACGACCTCATCAACGGGTCGTACACAGGCGACCCAGACGGCGACCGCGTTGACGGTAATGACGCAATCCTCGCAGGCGACACTGGCAACGACGATCTGATCTACGGCTACGGCGGCAACGACAGCATCTACGCAGGGAACGGCAACGACGAAGTTTATGGCGGCACTGGTAACGACCTTCTGCAAACTGGCCTTGGTGACGATACTGTCTATGGCGACGACGGCAATGACTCGATCTATGCCGAAAACGGCAATGATACCGTCTACGGCGGTGCAGGCGATGACGTCGTGGGCGCATCCATCGGCAACGACCTTGTCTATGGCGGCGACGGCAACGACACGATCAACGGCGGCGGCTATAGCAATGAGGGTGACACGCTCTTTGGCGATGCTGGTAACGACTCGATCAGTGGCGATGCTGGCAACGACACACTCTACGGCGGCGCAGACGACGACATCCTCGTCGGCGGCACCAATGACGACAGCATCTATGGCGGCACTGGCAACGATAAAATCGTGGTCGGCGACAACCATGGCACCGACGTTATCGAAGGCGGCGAAGACGCAAGTGGGCTCGACAACGATATACTCGACCTCAACGACCTAAGCACAACAGGCGGCACAAACGTTACCCTTACTGGCAACGAAGCGGGCACCTATGACTTCAATAACGCAGCGGCCACTGGCACGTTCACTGAAATCGAAACTTTTGATCTGACCGACAGTGCCGACACCTTTGACGGTGCCGCAGCAACAACGAACACAACTGTGCTTGCTGGCGCTGGCAATGACACGATCACAACAGGGTTTGGCGACGACAGCATCCTTGCTGGCGCAGGTGACGATCTGATCGACGGAGGCGCAGGCGGCGATAGCATCGACGGCGGCACTGGCAACGACACTTTCGCCATCGCTGAAACCAGTGGCGCTGACACCATCGTCGGCGGCGAAAACGCAGGCGACACAGATACTCTGTCCTTCCAAGGCGCGACATTCGGCGCGGGCGCAAACGTCACCTTCACAGGCGACGAAAGCGGCACTTATCTGGTCGACGGCAGCTCTGTCGCTGGACCAGATGCAACGGGCAGTTTCTCAGAAATCGAAGCGATCGTCGGAACCGCAACCTCCGATTATGTCAACGCCAGCGCAAGCACTGCGTCCGTCACGATTTCGGGCGAAGGCGGCTTTGACATCCTGACAGGTAGCTCGGCCGACGACGTCATCTACGGCGGCGACGGCGGCGATTTGTTGACAGGTGGCGAAGGCGCAGACGTTCTCATTGGCGACGCAGGCAACGATATCATCACCTTCTCCGAGGGCGACACTGTCGAGGGCGGCACAGGTGACGATACATTAGTAGCCGAAAATCTGGGCGAAACGACCAATGGCACAATCACAATTACGGGTGGTTCTGGCGGCGAAACGACGGGCCTTGGCGATACGCTCCAACTTGGCAGCCTTGCCGACCTCTCGACCCTCGTAAAAATTAGCGATGGCATCAACGCAGATGGCAACGAGACCTTCCACGGGTCCGTCACCATGGACGATGGCACGATCCTCAACTTCTCCGAGATCGAGAACATCATCTGCTTCACGCCAGGCACACGTATAGCCACACCAAAAGGCGCGCGCGACATCGCAACCCTGCGCGTTGGCGATCTGGTTGTGACACGTGACCATGGCCTCCAGCCAATCCGCTGGATCCAGCGACGCACCGTGCCTGCGATGGAAAACTTTGCGCCAATCCGCATCCGTCCAGGTGTTGTGACTGGCCAAGATCGCGATCTGCTTGTGTCACCACAGCACCGCATGTTGTTCCAAGGCTACCGCGCAGAGCTCCTGTTCGGCGAAAGCGAAGTCTTGGTCTCGGCCAAGCACATGATCAACGACAAATACGTGACCCAAGAGACTGGCGGCGACGTGACTTACATCCACATGATGTTTGACGAACACGAAGTGGTCTACGCAGAAGGTGCGGCAACAGAGAGCTTCCACCCGGGTGATGTTGGTCTGACAGCCGTCAGCGACCCTGCCCGCGAAGAACTCTTTGCGCTCTTCCCAGCGCTGCGGTCAAACGTGAACGGCTACGGCCAAACCGCACGCCGCTGCCTCAAGGGCCACGAGACAAAACTGCTGATTGTCTAAAATAAAACGGCGGCGCCGGGTTTTCCCCTGCGCCGCCGCCTCTGTGCAGATCAGTGCACGCGCTGTGCACGCTCAGTGCACGTAAATCACACCTCTGTTCAGGCGCTTTTGCGGCCCTTCTGAAACGCTGCACAAGCCGCACCAAAAGCCTCAAAAATCGGCCTCGATACTGGATCACCCGCTGCATTCCACTCTGGATGCCATTGTGTCGAAAGGGTAAATCCCTTTGCATCCTTGACATAAATCGCCTCAGGCGTGCCATCAGGGGCATAGCCGTCAATCACGATGCGCGGCCCCGCCACATTGATCCCCTGCCCGTGCAGTGAATTTGTCATAACCTCTTGGGAACCCACTATTTTTTCAAACGGACCACCCGCCACAAAACGCACCTTATGACGCAATGCAAACTTCTCAGCCAAAGTGCCATCGGGGGGCATACGGTGGTTATCACGGCCATCCAGATCACGGATTTCGGGATGCAGCGTTGACTCCATCGCCACAGCAACCTCTTGAAATCCGCGGCAAATCCCGATGATCGGTTGGCCTGCGTCAACACATGCACGGATCAACGGCAGCGCCACAGCATCACGATCACGGTCAAACGCGCCATGCGCTTCAGTTTCCGCCTCGCCGTACTCCTCAGGATGCACATTCGGACGTCCGCCCGTAAACAGAAACCCATCACAGATTTCCATCAGCTCTGCGGTATTAACCAGCGCAGGATCAGTGGGGATTATCAATGGGATAGCGCCACAGATAAAGCCCACCGCATCGGCGTTCATCTTCCCCGCCGCGTAGGTGGGGTACTCGCCATCAATCAAATAGCTGTTACCAATAATGCCAACCACAGGCCGTGACATAACGCTCTCCCTCAAACTTTTGAGAGACTTTAGCCTTGTGTTTTCAATAAGAAAACCCGCCCTTTACGCTTCGCCCGTCAATCCCGCCGCAGTGATACCCGCAAGGCCCGCAATGACGTCATTATCGGAGGTATCCCCCGTCACCCCCACAGCACCAATGACAGCGCCGCGCTCGTCGCGCAGTAAAAGGCCACCTGGAACGGGGATAACCTGACCGCCAAAAACGCCGTTCACGGCAGCCATGAAATAGGCCTGCGATTCGGCACGCGCCATTTGCGCCGTGCCTGCCATGCCGAGCATGACAGAGCCGTATGCCTTACCGTGAGCAATGCCAAATCGACCTGGTGACGCGCCATCGGCACGCTCAAAGGCCTTCATGTTTCCGCCGCTATCTAGGACGACGACAGAAAGAGGTTTGAACCCCATTTCCTCGCCCGTAGACATCGCATTCTGAATGATCAATCGCGCCTTACTCGTTGAAACGTCTGTCATTTTCGGCTCCTTAAAAGACGGGTTGTGACCCGTTATTTGTTAATGGTTGCGCTGCGCTTTCAATTCCAAACGGCGACGGTGCAACACAGGCTCGGTATAACCCGATGGCTGAATGCGGCCTTGGAACACCAAGTCGCAGGCCGCCTGAAACGCGATCCCGTCAAACGTTGGCGCCATCGGGCGGTAAGCGGGGTCACCAGCATTTTGCCCGTCCACTACGGCGGCCATTTTCTGCATCGCATCCATCACCTCAGGCTCGGACACCACATCATGATGCAACCAGTTTGCCAGCGCTTGGCTCGAAATACGGCACGTTGCACGGTCTTCCATTAGACCCACGTCATGCACGTCAGGCACCTTGGAACAGCCAACGCCTTGATCGATCCAGCGAACAACATAGCCCAAAATTCCTTGGGCGTTATTCTCGACCTCAGTCGTGATAACCTCCTGAGACCATTGCGGATTTATCGCAACAGGGATCGTCAACAGATCGTCCAATGTGCCACGTGCACCGCCCGCTTTAATCTCATCTTGGCGGGCGAAAACGTCGACGTGATGGTAGTGTGTCGCGTGCAACGTCGCTGCCGTCGGGCTTGGCACCCAAGCGCAATTGGCGCCAGCTTTCGGGTGGCCAATCTTGGCCTTCAGCATCTCTGCCATCAGGTCAGGCATCGCCCACATTCCCTTGCCGATCTGCGCCTTACCCTGCAACCCGCAAGCCAGACCAATATCAACGTTGCGATCTTCATAAGACGTGATCCAGGGCAGCGTCTTCATCTCGCCCTTTGGCACCATCGGCCCCGCTTCCATGCTGGTGTGAATTTCGTCACCCGTGCGATCAAGGAAGCCTGTGTTAATAAACGCAACGCGCGATTTTGCAGCGCGGATACATTCCTTAAGGTTGGCCGACGTGCGGCGTTCCTCGTCCATAATGCCCATTTTTACAGTATCTTGCGGCAAGCCAAGTGCCGCCTCAACACGGTCGAAAATCTGCGCCGCAAAGGCAACTTCCTCAGGACCATGCATCTTTGGCTTCACCACATAGACCGACCCGTGCACGGAATTGCCACCCTCGCGCTGCAAATCATGCATCGCAATCAGGGTCGTGCACATCGCGTCCATGATCCCCTCGCCGATCTCCAGCCCATCACGGTCCAAAATCGCGGGGTTCGTCATCAGGTGGCCGACGTTGCGCACCAACATCAGCGAGCGGCCCTTTGTGCTCAGCGGACCGTTTGCCGTTTCATACGTGCGGTCGTCATGCAGCTTACGGGTGAATGTCTTGCCACCCTTGGTAACCTCTTCGGTCAAATCACCGCGCATCAAACCAAGCCAGTTACCATAAGCGACAACCTTATCTTCGGCGTCCACAGCGGCGACGGAGTCTTCGCAATCCATGATTGCGGACAACGCAGATTCCAGCCAAATATCTGAAATACCAGCCTTATCCTGTCCGCCAATTTGACTTGTCGGGTCCACATGCACCTCGATCAGCAACCTGTTCACGCGCAAAACGGTAACTTTCACACCATCGCGCACGGCCGTACCGACCAACATTGACGCATCGGCCAGCGTCAACGCATCCATATCCACATCGGCCCAAGACCCCGACGCCAAAGGTGCAACCGCATCCAAATGGGCACGGCCCCATGCAATCACGCGGGAACCGCGCTCCGCGTCATAGCCCTTGCCATTGGGCAAATCGCCCAGCGCATCAGTGCCGTAAAGCGCATCATAAAGGCTGCCCCAACGGGCATTCGCCGCGTTCAAAGCAAAACGGGCATTGGTGATCGGAACAACAAGCTGCGGCCCAGCAATCGACGCAATCTCAGGATCGACGTTTGTCGTTTCTATTGCAAAATCAGGACCTGTCGGCACCAAATACCCAATCTCGCGCAGGAATGCCTGATAAGTCGCAGCATCGGCACCGCGGTTGGCCTTGTGCCATTGGTCAATCTGTTCTTGGATGTCCTCACGCATTTCAAGCAACGCGCGGTTCCGCGGTCCCAAGTCATGCACGATGCCAGACAGCCCGGCCCAAAATGCATCCACATCAACGCCAGTGCCGACGATGGCATGACCTTCGATAAAGTCCGCCAACTTACGATCAACTTGCAAACCGTGCTTCTCTATACGCTCAACCATGACGTCCTCCGTGAAAATGGGTCCTTGTTACGATAGTGCTAAAAGAAAAGTTTCCTATAGGCAACAACAGCGGTCATATTTTTTGACCAATTTCATTTGAAGGACTTTCAAACAGGTCCACCCAATCGCGCTTGAATGCCCATGCATCGGGGCCTAGGTTTGGCTCAAACCTCCTCAGTAGGACTGCCCCATGACACATGCCGCGCCGCAGACGATTTACCTCGCCGATTACACGCCTCCTGCCTATTTGATCGACACGGTGCATCTGACATTCCAGCTTGCCCCAAATGCCACGCGCGTGGTGTCCCGTATCGCGTTCCGTCCGAACCCTGACGCAAAATCTCGCGACTTTTTCCTGCATGGTGAAGAGCTTAAGCTGATCTCCGCCCACATTGATGGCGCTGCGATCAGCCCAGACGTGACCGAGCGTGGCCTCACCTGCGATGTGCCCGACCGCCCGTTTGTGTTCGAGGCCGAGGTCGAGATTGCCCCCGCCGCCAACACCGCTCTCGAAGGCCTTTATATGTCAAACGGCATGTATTGCACCCAGTGCGAGGCCGAGGGTTTCCGCAAGATCACCTATTACCCTGACCGCCCCGACGTGATGGCCGTCTTTACGGTAAAAATTGAAAGCGACCTGCCCGTGTTGCTGTCGAACGGCAATCCAGTGGCTGCTGGCGAATGGCATGATCCTTGGCCAAAACCTGCATATTTGTTTGCGCTTGTTGCTGGAGATCTCATCGCCCACCCCGATACTTTCACCACCATGTCGGGCAAAGACGTGGAACTGAATATCTATGTGCGCCGCGGCGACGAGGACAAATGCGCCTTTGGCATGGAGGCGCTGAAGAAGTCGATGCAATGGGATGAGGAGGTCTACGGCCGCGAATACGACTTGGACATTTTTAACATCGTCGCTGTCGATGACTTCAATATGGGCGCGATGGAGAACAAAGGCTTGAACATTTTCAACTCGTCTTGTGTTCTGGCCTCCGCCGAGACGGCCTCTGACGCGAACTTTGAACGCATTGAAGCGATCATCGCCCATGAGTATTTCCACAACTGGACAGGCAACCGGATTACCTGCCGCGACTGGTTTCAACTGTGCCTGAAGGAGGGCCTGACAGTCTTTCGCGATGCGCAGTTCACAGGCGACATGCGTGGCCATGCGGTCAAAAGGATCGACGATGCTCTCACGATGCGCGCCAATCAATACCCCGAGGATCGCGGTCCACTCGCACACCCAGTGCGCCCTGCCAGCTTTGTCGAGATCAACAATTTCTACACGGCGACCGTGTATGAAAAGGGTGCGGAAGTCATCGGCATGCTGAAACGGCTTGTTGGTGACGATGCCTATTACGCGGCGTGCAATCTCTATTTTGACCGCCACGATGGCGAGGCTGCGACGATTGAGGACTGGATCGCGGTGTTTGAAGACACCACGGGTCGCGATCTGACACAATTCGCCCGCTGGTATGCGCAGGCAGGCACGCCGCATTTGCATGTGACTGAGGACCACGCGGGCGACACCTATCGGCTGACGCTGCGCCAAGACCTGCCCGCGACACCCGATGGCAGCCCCAAAGAGCCGCAACTCATCCCTGTGTCCATGGGTCTTTTGGCGCAAGACGGGCGTGAGGTACTTGAAACGCAGATGCTGGAACTCACTGAAATCAAACAGGTTTTTACTTTTAACGGTATCACGCAAAAGCCGATCCTTTCGGTCCTGCGTGATTACTCCGCCCCTGTGATCGTGCATCACGCGCAATCCGCCGCTGACCGCGCTGTCCTGCTGGCCCATGACACCGATCCGTTCAACCGCTGGGATGCGGGCCGCATGCTCGCCAGAGACGTGCTGGTCGATATGACGCTGAGCGGCAGCAGCCCTGATACGGCATTCCTTGATGGCCTCGCCGCCGTTTTGCGCGATGACACGCTTGATCCTGCCTTTCGCGCTCTGGCTTTGTCGATCCCTTCCGAAGATGAGACAGCGCAGGCGATTGTGGACGGCGGCAGCATCCCTGAGCCGCTTGACATCCACCTCGCCCACGAAGCGCTCAAGCTACAAATTTCGCAGCATTTACAAGACATTACACCGCGTATCTATGCGGAAATGGTTGTCGCGGGGGACTATGATCCGAACGCCGCAGATGTCGGAAAACGAGCCCTTGGCAACCGTGTTTTAAGCTACATCAGCCGTATCGACGGTGGACATCAGGCAGCCGCGCAATACGCGAGTGCCGACAATATGACCCAACAGCAAGCGGCACTTGCCTGTCTTTTGCACATTGGTGCTGGGCAAAAAGAGCTTGCCGCTTTTGCAGCCCAATGGGGTGATGATCGGTTGGTCATGGACAAATGGTTCGGGATGCAGGTGTCTTGCGCTGCCCCGAATGCGACAGTTCAAACGGCCAAGGACTTGACCACACACGCAAAATTCGACTGGAAAAACCCGAACCGCTTCCGCGCTGTGATTGGAGCCTTGGGAAATAACGCGGCAGGATTCCATGCCCCAGATGGCACAGGGTATGCGTTCTTCGCGGACTGCCTCATCAAACTCGACCCGATGAACCCGCAAACAACCGCCCGTATGGCAACGTTCTTTGAGACATGGAAACGCTATAGCCCTGCGCGACAGGCGCAAATGCGCACTGAGCTGGAACGAATCAAAGCGACGCCAAACCTCAGCCCTGACACGACAGAGATTATCACGCGCATTTTGGGGTAATTACAGGGCTGGGCTGCTCATGGTCGAGACGGTCACATCCCAAACGGGAGTTTCAGGTCTCGCCTGCGGGCGGATGGAATGGGCTTGTGGTTGGCAATAGTCTTGCTTGCTGGTCCATGCGGCCATTTCTGCGATCTTGTTGTCGTTCGTCATTGGGCCCCAATCGGCTGCAACACCACGCCAACGCCCGTCATGAAGCGCCACTGCGCGGTCACGCGACACGGTCACGGCCATAATGCGGGCTGCACAGGACAGGTTGTCGGCAGGGTTTTTCAACGCCTCGCCTGTCGTTGCACGACACCCATAACGGCGGGCCGTATCAGGATAAATCTGGAGCAAGCCAAACCAGCGACCACCGCCGCCGACGGCCTTGGGGTTATAGGTGCTCTCGTATTTTGACAGCGACGACATCATCCCAACCCAAAACGCCTCGCGCATTGTCTCGGAGTTTTGCGCGTAAGCAGGGCACCATGTGGAAATATCACGCGGGATCACGTCCGTCAGGCCTGACCCTTGTTCACCCACCGCCACCATCGCTGCGCGTGTCCAAATCTCGGAACCGTTTTTGAAATCCCAACGGGCCTTGGGCAAATAATCATCACGCGCGGCGGGGCGCAACGTGGATGCCGTGGCCTGATGCACCTCGACAGGATAGCGGATCATATGATCAGGACGGGGGACGACGCGGAAATTGGCCAAGGTCTCGACCTCCGCCTGTGCCACTGCTGCGACCGCATCATCACGAGAAAATGGCCGCACCGCTGAATTCGCCATAGCCGAACCCGCGATGACAATGGCCAGAATCCCCCCCAGGATTGACTTGAATATCATCATGTGGCGGAAACTGCCCTATATGCCCCCTTTGTGGCAAGCGAAACGACGCGCCCGTCTTGTCCCGCCCCTCTGAGTGGCATAGAACCGCCGAGAGAGATAATGCCTTTGGAGTTTCCCCATGCTTGACCTGACCTACGAAGCCCCCGCACCTACGGTGATTGCTGGCGCGCAAAACGACTGGGAGCTGGTGATCGGCTTAGAGGTCCACGCGCAGGTCGCGACCAAGGCGAAACTGTTCTCGGGCGCATCAACACAGTTCGGCGCAGAGCCTAACTCGAACGTGGCATTTGTAGACGCGGGCATGCCGGGCATGTTGCCAGTGATCAACGAAGAATGTGTGGCCTTTGCCGTGCGCACAGGATTGGGCCTGAAAGCACAGATCAACCTGATGTCTGCCTTTGACCGCAAAAACTATTTCTACCCAGACCTGCCGCAGGGCTATCAGATTTCCCAGCTTTACCACCCCATTGTTGGCGAAGGTGAAGTGCTGGTTGAAATGGGCAACGGCAAGGCGCGCAATGTGCGCATTGAACGTATTCACTTAGAGCAGGACGCAGGCAAATCGATTCACGACATGGACCCGAATATGTCTTTCGTCGACCTGAACCGCACGGGCGTGGCACTGATGGAGATCGTGTCCAAGCCTGATATTCGTGGACCTGAAGAGGCCGCCGCTTATGTCGTTAAGCTGCGCCAGATCTTGCGCTACTTGGGTACTTGCGATGGCAACATGCAAAACGGCAATCTGCGGGCGGACGTGAACGTCTCGATCTGCAAGCCGGGCCAGTACGAAAAGTATCAAGCAACCCAAGACTTTAGCCACCTCGGCACCCGCTGCGAAATCAAGAACATGAACTCGATGCGCTTTATCCAAGCGGCGATTGAGGTCGAGGCACGTCGTCAGATCGCACTGATCGAGGATGGCAAAGAAGTCGTGCAAGAAACACGTCTTTACGATCCGGACAAGAACGAGACTCGCTCCATGCGGTCCAAGGAAGAGGCGCATGATTACCGCTATTTCCCTGACCCAGACCTTTTGCCTTTGGAAATTGAACAGGCTTGGGTCGATGATATTGCCGCAGCATTGCCAGAACTGCCAGACGCGAAAAAAGCCCGCTTTATCAGCGACTTCGGCTTGTCGGACTATGACGCGAGCGTGTTGACGGCTGATGTTGAGAATGCGGAGTACTTTGAGGCTGTGGCCTCTGGTGCGGACGGCAAATTGGCTGCGAACTGGGTCATCAACGA
>ENA-OWPI01000735-OWPI01000735.1-marine-metagenome-genome-assembly--contig:-NODE-735-length-42115-cov-7.172320_pt1 | contig 42115 bp, 52 predicted proteins | sample MGYA00238138_ERZ651775 | MGnify/ENA primary metagenome ERZ651775 (study PRJEB26906, sample SAMN06265043) | marine metagenome | isolation source: Helgoland LTER site | place: Germany:Helgoland, sampling...
TTTGGAATAACCTTCAAGGAAATACCAAACTACGTCATGCCTCCCGCCGCTCACAACCGCCATATGGGTATGATCAATAATAGGAGGGAGTATGTGAACGATAGGACCAAGGGTAAGACACCCTCTTTTGGATATATTGCGACCACTGCTGAGCGAGCGAAGGAGGCCAAGGCCAAGGCCAAGGCCAAGACCCCCACACCCAAGGCTAAGAAGAACGAGTACTGGAGGTCTTTCGTTGACGTAAACGGTAAGAAGCAAGAATTTGAGAGTAAGTCCGCGTATCATGAGGCTAAGCAAAAGAACTTGCAAGCTTACGGTGCCAAGATGCAAGCAAAGATCAATCGTCAGATACAACTTGGACGTGATGCACGGTTCTCGTTCGTTGACGTAAACGGTAAGAAGCGTGAGTATGTGAGAAAGGGTATGTATGAGAAGGCTCTGGCTAAGAATAAGGCTGAGAGGGAAAAGAGGGCACAGCCAACATTTTCGGAAAGGGCTCGGGCTAAGAGGATGGATCGTGGTCAGCCTTTTAACATGAAGACACCTCAAAACGTAAGGAACGCCATAAAAGCTGGTAAGAATATGAAGTTTGTTGGGGGTAGATTCAAGACGGTCACACCAAAGTCCAATACCAAAAAGATAAACAACTACGTGAACGGTCTATCAAATAATGAACGCAATGTGCTCAAAAAGAAGATTTGTAAATAATTTATATGAGTATTATAAATGAATAAAGATAAGTTACCTTTTATCGCAACCGTAATTGGTCATCTTATTTTTCAGGGTTTTATGGTATATCAAGGGGTAGAGGCGGCACTAAAAAATAGTGAAGTTTCGGAGTTTACTGAGAAGAACCGTCTTCTTCTCATTATATCCAGTATAGCTTTGATGTTAACACTTATACTTGCTAACCTTGGTATCAAGAGTAAGTTTATCCTATTTACTTCTGTGTCTCTTATTACTGGGTTGTTATATCATCGTGTTAGGGACTTACGGGAAGCACTTTTAGAGGCGGTTGCTATATTCATTTCGATGATTATTGCGGGATTCATCTCGGTTCAACTTGGTCTTAATCTTAGAACCATGGGCATTGTTTTATTTTTTGCCCTATTAGCTCTTCTCATCGCACGTCTGTTCAGACCTGGTGACAAGAATCTCACTAAAATAGGTATTCTTATTTTTGGTCTATTTGTTCTTTATGATACAAATCAGATTTTACAGAGGAATTACAACGGTGATTTCATAGATGCATCTGTTGATTATTTCACAGACATTATTAATTTACTCGCCTTCTCTTCGGAAGAATAATATTTATGTATAATAAACTATGTGGCTTCTCGCACTTCTCATCATTGTGAACATTTACCTGCTGACACAGACAGGTAAGCATCATGTCACCTCCAACGGTGAGAAATGGACTATTTACGGGACCATGGGTTGTGGATGGACTCGTAAGCAGTTAGACTACATGAAGAAGGCTGGTAAGCCTTATGAATTTATTGATTGTGATAAAGGTGGTTGTTCGGGAATGGATGCCTTCCCAACCACCATTGATCCTAATGGTGAAAAGACTGTTGGTTACCAAGAGTTTTAAACACCCTTGAGGATGTTGATGGACAGGGCGAGGAAGAAAGCATCAAGCATGGTCTTGATGGGCTTGAGGGTGGTGATGTGGGGGACGAGAGCCCTGTTCCACGCAAGGCGGAGGATGAAGGTCGCAATGAGAACATTGAGAACGAACACGAGAAGCTCGGTGAGCATATCGGAGCGGTTTTCAGCCTTGACGATTTCCTTAAACATTTATTAGATACGGATATTTTTTTCTGTAACAATATAAATGAAGAACCTACCTTTGAGTGGTTCGGAAAGGAAATATACCCATAAGCGTTGGGGTACGTCTACTGGTGTTGGTAATAATAACTGTTATGCATATGCGGTAGGAGACTATCAGGCTTATAGGTGGCAAAAATCTATTCCTGGAGATCGGTCTGGTCTTTCAAACGGAAGTCATAACTATACTCACTGCACTGGACTTCCAAAGCGCGTTATTTCAGATAACCCAACTAAGATATATGCTGCGAAGGCGAATGAAAAATGTAAGAAGGGGTACTATAAAGTAATGATGTTCGTCTGTCCTGGAAGACCTACAAATTACATTCGTCAAGGTGATTTCCACTTTTATGTTCAACATGGAGTCATAGAGTATCGTGTTAAACCTGGAGACACCCAAGAGTCTGTAGCTAAGTTCTTTAAGATTCCCGTTTCTCGGGTAAAGAAGGGTGGAAAGTTTGCTCCTACCAAGCGTATTGCATTCAGAGCTAATGTATTCAGTCACAAGAGGGGGTGGGCTACTGGTCCACTTCTGACTGATGCATCCGGTAAATCTATCAAAGACCCCCGAAAGGCTGATAAAAACTACCCTGGTCTAAACTATGAGAAGTATTGCTCATCCTTCTGTGTCAAGGACAAGGGCATCAAGGTCGGTAAGACTCACCCCAAGGTCCGCAAGAAGACTGTCTAAATCTACTGTATTTTCAACATCAAATGACATGTCAAAAATATCCATAATATTGAAGATAGCTTCACTCTCCAATGACACAGTGTTAGACTCTGCTGTGTAATTGTTCTGAACTGTCAATGTAACTTTAAATTGTGAAACATCAAAAACTTTTCTACAAGTTGGGCAAGTGTTCTTACCTTCATCCTTCCACTTTTGTATACAGTGGGAATGAAAAATATGTCCACAACGGATGGGTGTGTTGGCCCTTGTTGACCTTACCTCGCCGAGACATATTGCACATTCTGGCATTCTACAGTATAATTCTAAAGTTTTTATTAAAATTTATCACACCTAATAGGTTTTAGACATGTTGGAGTAAGGGTGGCACTGGTCACACTTATCACGGGACTGTTCCTTGAGCTTGTTGAGAAACTCGGGTCCCTGCTTCTGCATAGCCTTGCGGAATGAATAGTTGTCCTCGAAGCTAATACCATTCTGCTCCATGAGATAGTTGTTAGTAAGTTGGGCTGAAGAGTGTATGGTGAAACATCTTCCATCGGCCATTCCAAGTCGCTGCGACATTTTGTATTAATGTACCGTTAGAAATTTATTTCAACTACAGAACTTATGGTATTTCATTTTTTGAATTCCATAACCTCCTTCATCGTCACTTGATGCTATAGGGACATCCTCCCCCTTATTCCAACTATCTAAGACATTAATTGCATTCGTGCACACTGATTTACCCTGTTCTTTTGAGGATGGTACATAACGGGCATCAAGTTGTTTGTATCTACAATCATCAGCATCCTTCTTTACATGAAAACGAACCATTTTACATAAATTATCTTTAGATTGGTGAGCGGCTATATATTCCTTTGTATCGTCATTTGAAGATAGTTCATGTATCCAACTATTACCTCTTTTAGGAGCTCTTGGTTTAAAGTATGTACCTGAAAATGTAACACCCACTGGATCAATATCAAATACTGAATTACAAGCACCAAGATTACCCTCTGTTGCTTGGATCTTTTTGTTCATTTCACAGTCTGGTACTATATAAGCATATTCAACATCTTCGTTGACGTCAGCATCACCTGTATTTTCTTTTGGTTTTGGTTTCGCTGTTTCTTTTGGTTCCACCTTTTCTTTTCCTCCTAATTTAATCACACCTGAAAACACAGAAACCAAAACTGATATTATAAGTAATACGCCTACTATAATAAAAATTTTACCTCGTCCACCCTTCTGTACTGATACAGACTGACGAGCCGCTGCGTACCTAGACAGGAGCGAACCGTCCATTTATATTACAAAATATTAAAAGTTAATTTGCCTGTTTGCAATTGTCTGTATCCATGATTTGAATCCCTTCTTCTTCAGATGATCAATCATTGCTTCACATTTGTGACCAAGGAACACATCAAATACATCTTTCTCGTCTGTGGGTTTGCAACGAATTGTGGGCTCTTCATTGATGTGCTGGTTGATGATGTTGTAGCCAAAGGCAATTTCTTTGAGGGTCTCGGCACCTGTGATTATTATTTTACCAGTTGAAAAAATGCTTGTGGTAATCTCTTTCATGTCTTGGGCTGGGCGAAACTTAATTTTTACAGCACTGTATCTATCAGGTTCAAAAGAAACCTTAAATATATCAGAGTGATTCTCAAAGTGTTGCGCCACCTTCATGAGGTTGACGTTGTAGTTGAGAGAAAAGTTGGAGTTGATCATGACAACCCTAAAAGAGTCAACGGGGACTTGGGATTCCATCCCCAAAAAGGTCTTGAAGATGTAGGTGAGCTGGGTGATGATCCTCTTACAGTCAAAGAGGTCGCAGCATCCAGCTACCTGAATAGATCCATTTGGAAAAACCTTCACAGACTTGGTACTGTAGGAGTCGTGATAAGTGAGAGTAACCTGATTGTAGAATGTTGTAGGCTTCAACTTCCACTCAAATCCACCATCACCTTTGGTACCAGAGCGCTTCAATTTGAAAGACTCTAAGTTCTCAAAAATGGAACGAAGTTTTTTGATGTCAATTTGCTGAATAAAGCTTGATACCATAGTGATCGTAGTAATCTTTATCCATGAAGGTCTTGTCTCATCGGGAAATCCTTTCCTAAACTCATCAAGAGTTAGAAGGTATGAAAAACTGTTGTTGGCTATAGCCGAATACATCTCTTTTTTTTAGAGTCCCTCGTCTTTATTTGGTTTTATACTTAAAAGAGAGAGACTTAGGTAATTTAAATGTCCTCCTTTCTCAAATCTGCAAAATCCGTTTATGACGTTGATTCGGATTTGGATTACGTCGCAATTACATACGAGCGTTTTGTAAAAGGGAAAGGGTATGCGACTTACGTGGATTATATTCACACAAAACCTTCGGCAGATTGGGTATACTTGAAGTCAAAAACACAGTCTATCCCGTATGAGAAATTTCTGGATACGATGTGTGAGAAAACCATCGAAGTTCATCAAAAGATGGCTGAACTTGCACTTCAAAATATCGTATCCGATAAACATAATATTCATACATACATTCGTACAGCGTACGCTTCTAAGATTCTGGACCCCAGCTTTCAACCACCTTGGATTAATACTAAAAGTGCTTGGCAGAGGGAATTTATTAAAAAGTTTTGTGTGGAAACACTTGCTGATCTCATTCAACGATGTGAAGATGAATCAAGGTTAGAGTACTTCTTTAACGTCTTGCGTAATATATCATCACGATAATACTTGTAAGAATAATACCACCACCAATCATAGAAAACTCGGGGTGATTGGAAACACCAACTTTCACATGTTCAATAACACTCTTTTTCTTCTTGGTGAAACCGGTATCAATATTCCTTCTTGGGTGAAGAGGTCTAGATAAAGAACAAGCCCCGACTGCTTGATCACATAGACCATAGTCACAGTAGACACTCTTCTCGGCATCTTTGATTCCAGGTTCCTTTCTAAACTCAGTGAAATCATCAAATCCATCACTTTTTCCCACACTCCCTGGAAGAGAGAAGTCGTGTGTGACAAAAGGGTTGACATTATCAATCGCTTCTTCGTCGGTAAGCATTATAGTTACTGTTACTTCAGATTATATTTCTTAGTTTTCATCTTACATTTATGTTCTTCCCACATTTTGTCTAAGTCTACATTTAACATATGTGCCAATTGAAATAGGTAACTAAAAACATCTCCCATTTCCATCATCACATCTGTACCCCTTTCCTTCTTTAGACCTGTCTTCTTATAGGTCTTCTTGTACTGGCGAATGGCTGAAGCCAGTTCACCAAACTCTTCTGTCAGAAGGAGCCATACAGTGTCAACAGCAGCGCGATCCCAACCTTTAGATTTACATACTTTTTCTGTTTCGTCTTTGTAGAAGTTTAAACTCATCTTATCAATGTATATAATCAAAACTTTAATTAACTCCAATCTTCATATTCTTGGGGATCTTTTTACCGACTGTACTTGTGTTAATGGGTTGATCAAGGGGTACGGAAATTGTATCAATGTCTTGGACATAAGCCATATATTGAGACACACCAGTTTGAATTTGACCAAGGGCAGCTTCAATGACCCGAGTATTCATGAACTTAACTTGCTCATTTACACGTGCATTGTGATCACCTGCGTTGTTAATAAATACAACGCGCATCATACTGTAGAGATCAGCGGGGTTCTGACGATCTATGGCAATACCAGTCTTGTTCTTAAAGGACTGACGGATACCACGCTGAAGAAGATTCTGATTGAACTCGGAAAAGAACAGGGTATTGAGAGGTGTTTCAACCTGTTTCAGAGAATCGAGGTGGAGGTTATCACACATTTAATATACCCTCGGAAAAAAAACTTAGTAGATATTAAATGTTGAACCTTGCTGATTTTGACGAAGCTTATAACAACAAACCAAACAATGTTGAAGAGATTCCATGCCAAGCTCCAGCCTGCTTTGTGGGTTCTTACGCTCCAGTGGCTCGCCCAGGTGAGGATGGTAAATTTTTTGTGAACACTTACCTTCTTCAGCCCGATCGTAAGTTTGAAACTGTGGGCACCGTGAAGGTTCGTAGCTCCGATCTCGAGAAGTGCAAGAAGTAAGTTAAAAATAAAACAAGTAGAATAATTAGAAATGAGAGTTGTTAAACGCTCAGGTCGTATTGAGGATATGAGATTTGATAACATCACCAATAGGATTAAGAATTTAACATACGGACTCTCAGAAAATTGTGACTCTTCCAAGGTTGCACAACAGGTAGCTTCTTCACTTTATGACGGTATTAGTGCTCAGGAAATTGACATCCTCTCAGCAGAAGTGTGTGTTGGAATGATCACCTCCGATCCCGATTATGAAACACTCGCAACTCGTATTGTCGCGAGTAATATTCAAAAGGTTTGTCCTAATAACTTTCATCTCGCAATGAAGAAGCTTGCCAAGGTAGGGATCGTAACAGAGGAAGTTGCACGAGTTGCTGGTATAGTTAGAAATGATATCGTGCCAAAGAGGGATTTTGATTTTGGGTATTTTGGTCTAAAGACTCTCGAAAAGAGTTATCTTCAACGACTTGATGGTATACTGATGGAAACACCTCAGTACATGTACATGAGGGTATCCATCGGTATCCATGGTGATGATATTCCATCCGTACTTGATACATATGATAAAATGTCCCAAGGTCTTTTCATTCATGCGACCCCTACCCTATTCAATGCAGGTACCCCAAGACCTCAAATGTCAAGTTGTTTCCTAATTGCGAATAAGGAGGACTCTATCAATGGTATTTATGGTACCCTGACCGAATGTGCCCAAATATCAAAGTGGGCTGGTGGTATCGGTATGCATATTCACGACATTCGTGCTAATAAGTCTCGTATTAGAGGTACTAATGGTCAGTCTGACGGTATTATTCCCATGCTTAGGGTATTCAATGCAACCGCGCGTTATGTTAACCAGGCGGGGCGCAGAAAGGGGTCTATTGCCGCGTATATTGAACCATGGCACGCAGATATCATGGAGTTCTTGGAGCTACGCCTCAACCAGGGTGATGAGGAAGCGAGGTGCCGTGATCTTTTCTCAGCCCTCTGGATTCCAGACCTTTTCATGAAGAGAGTGGAAGAGAATGGACAATGGTCTCTCTTCTGCCCCGATAAGGCTCCCGGTCTATCTGATGCAGTGGGTGAAGAATTTGAAGCTCTCTATACCAAGTATGAAGAAGAGGGTCTCGCTAACTCCACAGTACCAGCTACTGAAGTTTGGAAGGCTGTTCTCAAGTCTCAAACTGAGACTGGAACTCCATACATGTTATACAAGGATGCGTGCAATAAGAAGTCCAACCAGAAGAACTTAGGAACTATTAAGAGCTCCAACTTATGCACGGAAATCCTTGAATATACAGACAAGGATGAAACGGCTGTATGCAATCTTGCTTCAATTGCCCTCCCCAAGTACGTGGATGTAGAGAATAAGACATTTAATTACGAAAAGCTCCATGAAGTCACCAAGACTGTGACAAAAAACTTGAACAGGGTCATCGATAGGAACTTCTACCCAGTTGAGACTGCCCGAAAGTCTAATATGAGGCATCGTCCAATTGGTCTCGGTGTCCAAGGTCTCGCGGATGTGTTTATTCTTTGCAGACACGCATTTGATTCCGATGAAGCCAAGGAGATTAATGCTCGTATCTTTGAAACAATGTACCACGCCGCACTCGAAGCCAGTTCTGAGCTTGCAGAGGTTGATGGCTCTTACGAGACCTTCGAGGGTTCTCCAGCCTCACAAGGTGTGCTCCAATTTGATATGTGGGAGGGTGAGACTAAACTTCACTACGATTGGGACGCAATGAAGGAACGTGTGAAGACCAGGGGACTTAGGAACTCTCTTCTCATGGCTCCCATGCCTACAGCCTCTACGGCTCAGATTTTAGGTAACAATGAATGCTTTGAGCCATACACAACTAATATCTATCTTCGTCGTACCCTTGCTGGTGAGTTTGTAATTGTTAACAAGCATCTTGTCAACGATTTGAAGAAGATTGGTCTATGGTCCAAGGAAATGAAGGATTTAATGGTAAAAGCTGGTGGTTCTGTACAAACTATCGTAGACATCCCCGAGGATATCAAAAAGCTGTACCGAACCGTATGGGAAATCAAGATGAAGGATGTCATTGATATGGCTGCTTCACGTGGACGGTTCATTGACCAGAGTCAGTCTATGAATCTTTTCATGGAAAGCCCTACAATGTCAAAACTCTCCTCAATGCATATGTATGCCTGGAAGCAAGGTCTCAAGACTGGTATGTACTATCTTAGATCTAAGGCGAAGGCTCGTCCAATCCAATTCAGTCTTGAACCTGATTGTGTGGCTTGCTCAGCTTAAAGTTTTAACCATATATTCAATTAGTATAATGTCTAAAATCACCGACGCCATTGAAAATTTGGAAATTGCCGAGTTTAATAATCGAAAAATTGTACTCTCCACAAAGGAGGGTACTCCTATGAGGATCCACTTCCCTCGTCTGTATATGCCTTTCGGTATTAGTGGATTTACCCCAGAAGTCGGACCAACTAAATATAATGTAGATCTGGCTCTTAAGGGATACGATGAAGATGGTAGTTACATTAATAAGTTTTACACATCTATCCGAGCTATCGAGAATAAAATTATCGACGCTGTAGTTGAACAGAGTGAAAAGATTTTCCAAAAGAAAATGACAAAGGAAGAGCTTGTACCAATGTTCAATTCTAATGTAAAGGAAAGCCCTGATCGTGAACCAAAGTTTCGTCTAAAGGTTGATACAGATCACAATAGTCTCATCAAGGCTGCCGTCTATGACGCAGACAAAAATCCAATCAAGACTGAGGTTTCAAACGGTCTCTATGCAAGAAATAGTGGTCACGCTATTGCTGAACTCAATAGTGTCTATTTCTTGAACAGAAAGTTCGGTTGTACTTGGAAACTTAATCAACTTGTGGTGTATGAACCACAAAACCTAAAGGGATTTCAATTCCAACTCTAATATAATCTTTTAGTTAAACTTGTTCCGGGTTTGTTCATGTATTTAGCAATGGGTTGGTAATTTCTATACCCACCTGGCATTTTAGTGAACATAGCCCCTCTACTCGTGGCATAAATACGCCTCTTTGAACTGTCAAGGAAGTTTGTGTTCGTTGCAATATTTTTAGCGCGATCAAGTACGTTTTGTACACCTGGCATACTTATTTATTGCTTTTATTTTTATTCAAAAGGAGAATATGATATATAATTTGAGCCTCCTTAAGAAGTTTACCCTGAATTTTGGTAAACCCCTTAGGGTCTTTTCCTAGCTTAATCTTAGCCAGACGCACGGACTCGTTCCATGTAGCAAGAGTCATTCTTATATTACACCCAGATTTTTTACGCCATCTTCGCCACCTTCGTCTTGTACGCCTTGGTACCCTCCTTGGGTTGAAGCTTGAAACCCTTCTTGGTAGGCTTGAAAACCTTGACAAGATGCTTCTTACCCTCCTTCTTCATACGAGCAAGCGCAGCCTGCTGAGCAGCCTTGCTCTTAATCTCACCATTATCGAGGATGAGATCCTTCTTCTTGAGACCACCCGCAGTTTGGTCAGCAGTTCCATGGAAAACCTGAGCACGAGAACCAATCATTTTGTTATACATTAAGCTTTGAAAATTTTCTTGATGTCCAAAATTGATATTTTTTCAGTTGTTCTCTTTACTGGTATTTGTCTTTCAACCCTCTCATCATTGAGAACTTTTGAACACACGATAGATTTGTGACCTTGGAGAGCCATCATTTCTTCTTCCACGGAAACAAATGTATCAGTCTCTCTGTATATGAGTTTCTTAACAAAAACCTCTTTAGTCTGCCCTGTACGGTGTGCCCTACCAACAGCTTGTAACTCTGTAGCAGGATTCCAAGATGGTCCAGTAATATAGACGCGGGTAGCTTCTTGAAGGTTGAGACCCTGACCCCCAGATTTGATCTGAATAATAAACACAGAACCTGGTGGAGCCTTTTTGAATAGGGTTATTTGTTTGTCCCTGTCATCCTTTGCCACTGATCCATCAATCCTAAATGTGGGACATTCCATGTTACTTTGAATATAGTCCATCTCACCCCTGAATTGACAGAATACGAGAGACTTTTCCTCTGGATGGGAGTTAATCATACGGAAGAGTGTTTCCATTTTATTGGACCTCCCAACCCATTCTTCTGCTTGCGTTCCAGACTTTTTCGCAATACCATTCAAGTACATCTGCGGAAGAATCATACACTGCCTCGCACGGAGAAGACACTCCAAAATTACCATATTCTTGGAGTTGAGACTGACCGCATTTCTGAAAGCTTCTTGAATGGTAGCCTGTGCATCGTGAAATACAAACTCGTAAAGTTGCCTCTCATCTGGAAACATATCAAGCTCAACATTCTCAAAGTAACAGTTCGGCAGCCTCAAACGCTCGTTGATCTTAGCCAGGTCATCCTTGGTTCTCCGAAGGATGTAGATATCTTTAATTTTATTGGTCATCCCCTGAACAAGGGCTTTGTCAATACCAAGGAAATGACAAAGAGACACAAAATCTTCCATTGAATTGAAGACAGGTGTACCTGTAACAATCCACTTGATCGCGGAATTGATACGGTATACACTCTTGAATAGCTTTGATTTCTTGTTACGAATCTCATGAGCTTCATCAAGGATAACCCTATCCCAATTTTTTTTATGGATGGGTGTGTCTTCGTGGGTAGATAGTAGAGAATAGGGCATGATCACAACGTCAGCCTCCTTCAGCTTCCTGTCTGGACCATCAAACACATGAACAGACATTTGAGGGGCAAACTTTGCAATTTCATTCACCCATTGTGTGATAATAGATTTGGGTACGATGATTAGAGTGCTTTTTTGGAAGTTTCCTAACATTGCAGAAACCACCTGCACGGTTTTACCCAAACCCATTTCGTCACAGAGGAATCCACCCTTGGGACCGGATTCCTGATTTTCCATCGTAAGCATCCAAAGAACACCTTCTCTTTGGTAAGGTGCAAATAGCCTACCATTGAGGTTATCTTTAGCGAGGTTGTAATGTTCTTCAATTTTCATGATAATCGTCTTCGTCAGAAAGTGTTTGGATTTCACACTTGATTGGTTCAACTTCCTTTTTTTTACGGGTTCGCTTTGGCTTAGGTTGTGGAAGTTCATCTATGTGTTCCCTAAAATAGAGGACTTTCTTCCAAAATTCGTCCATCACGGGGAGGTAGGTCTTGAACCATTCGCGATCCCTCTTTACGTTGACTACATCAAACTCTTCCGGCTTAGGCCAGTTAGTATAGGCAGGTTTGTACTGGATGAAGTCAGCTTCTTCCAGATCTAAGATCTCCATACAGAGCTGCAGCTGTGGCATATAGTGTACTGGGACTTCCCCTGGGATGATAGCTCTCTGTGGAGGGCATTTGATCTCTACAAGCTTACCCGATTCAGAAACACCATCTGGACTTCCACCAAGCCATTTGTGCACGGGGTGGGGACATAACCCCAATTCATGTACTACTTCCCCGTGCCTCTCTTCGTATAGAATGCGAGCTTCGTCCTCATATAACTCACCGTGACGAGTGGCTGCATTTCCGGTAAACTTTTCCCCAAGACCGCATTTTTTGAGTAGAAGGTCTTCGGGTTTCTCGTATGGGTTCTTTCCGATACACGTAGCACAATCAGATGCTGTAAGCATGTTGCCACGAAGAGCGAGCCATTCCTCACTCTTCTGGGCAGCGAACTCAATTTCGAGTAAGGCTTTAACATTCGGATGCATATTAACTTAACATTGTGGGCAGTTTTTAAGTTGTTGAAAAAAGATCATAGCTGCATGTTGTTCCGCTTGCTTCTTACTTTTTGCATACCCTCTACCAGCAAACTGATTATTTACAATGGCGTCAATGAAGAATACACCATCTTCGTGAGACACCACACGATATTCAGGTAAGGGTAGATTGTTAACTTGACAATACCTCATTAATTTATCCTTGAAATTGTCATCAATCATAATGGAATTGAGATCTATATATTTAGGATCTTGGTAGATTCTGAGGACAAATTGTTTCGCATGAAGGAGACCCAAATCCATGTAGATGGCACCCACGAGGGCTTCAAAAACATCTTCGAGAATCTTTGGATTGTTATTCCATGAGTTCCTCATACCCTTCTCATCCATGATAACTAAATCATTGAGACCTAACTTTAGGGCTATATCTGCGAGGGTCTCCGAACGAACGAGTTTTGTACGAGCCTTGGTGAGAAATCCTTCCTGTTTCTCTTCGTGGCGATCGAAGAGAAACTTGGTGATGATAAACCCTAACACGCTGTCACCCATAAACTCTAAGGTCTCAAAGGATTCTGTAAATTGTTCATACTCTTTGAGTGCTGATTTATGTGTAAAAGCTCTTTGATACAAGGATAGATCTTTTATCTTTGTAGCAATAAGCGTTTCTATTTGTTCCTTAGAAACGAACATATTGTTATTATGTATTATTTTTTTAAGCCTTTACAGGTTCCTTCTTCACGTAATGTGGAGAGAGGTACTTCTGGAGGTTAAGGTAGGTAACAACAACGTCAGCGGGAGGCTGGAGAAGATCCTTAAGCTTGTCGTCAAGAATGAGCTGACGACCGTTATCGGGATGCTTGAGACCCTTCTCAGTGATGTAGGCGTTGACCTTCTTGGTAACCTCCGAGCGGGAGATTAGCTCACCCTCGGGAAGTCCAAGGAAATCGCGCAACTTAGGTGTGATTTCCTGCTTCCTGTTGAAGCCGTTATTGGCAGAGCGAGCCTTAGCCTTCTCACCGTCGGGATCCTCTTGGTGAGTCTTCACCTTGCGAACAATCTTGGTGAGAGCCTTGACATCAGCACGGAGAGCGGCAAGTTCAGTTTGAATAGTTTCAAGAGACATTATATCTATATTAGACTGGTAATCTTTAAGTAAGATACGAGAGAAATACGAGAGAAAACATGATCAGTAAAATGAGTACATAAACCTCTGTACTGAACTGTTTACCTTCTATTCGTAATGGGCGTTTTATGATCCTGAAAGGTTCTTTTGGAAAATCCCCGGGGCACCCACCAGCACAACATTCATTTTCTGGACAGGGTACTACATGGGGTCCCCTCCTTACACCGCAAAATTGTCTTTTTTTTGGATCCCAAACGTCGTCGTATGCGTAGCATCTGCATTCGTCAATTATACTACAGACCATATTATTATGTGAGAATATAATAATGGACACTGATATTTATCCAGAAGCCACCATCCAAAAATATTTAGATGAAAATTTATTATTCAAGGATGCTAAACTGAAAAAATACTACGAAAGGAATGAACAGAGAGATCTTGGAAAATTCAGATACCGTGTAACTACTACTCATAAAAATAAAGATTTTGAGAAGATTGTATACTTAACAGTCACTAACTCTTTGAGAGATATCATATTGGAAACTATTGGTGAGATTTCTGAACATATGAAGACTATGGGTGATGTAATTGTAAGTGGTGGTGAAGCTTTCAATTTATACGTAGAGTACAAAAACAGGATTGTCACAACTGATATAGATGCAAAGTTTGTTCCACGTATGTCTGTTAACCCAAAGTTTTTTGGTAAACTTCAAGCAACTAAACTCATTCTCTGGGATAAATTGGGTGAGATATCTAAGCGTTTAAATGCACGCGTTAGAAAGCGGATGTTACTCGTAAAGTCTAAGAATCCAAAACTTTTTAAGTTTTTGGGTCTTAGTATTCCACCTTCTGGTGCATCTGTAACACGTAGATACACCTTAATCAAAAAGAAGAAGTCCGGTACTACCAACGCTCCCAAGAAAGGGGATGTGTTCATTGATGTTGAATTATTTGCACTTGATTTAAACGTTCGTTTCTTTTCACCCAATAGCGGTAAAATTGAAGGTGTGACCCTCGGTGGTATTCTTGATATTCCATTCATGAGACCAAAGGAGTTTGGATATGAGGTTGTTTTAACAAGGCGTAAGGGTATAACGTACAGAAATCAAAACACTGGTAAATTGGTTACCAATAACAAGGTTTTTGTAGCGAGTAAAGAGTTTCTGATTGAAGACATCTATCTGATGAGTAAACTCAATCTTCGTCCAGAAAAGAAAGAAAAGGATCGTCAACGTCTTGTTAAGCTTGCACAACTCCTTGATAAGAAGGTTACTGCTTCTAATTCGATTGAAGATATTTTCAAGAGAGTAAAGCGATTAATTACGAGGAAAGGTGCTCCAGCGACAAAGAAGAATGCACAGGTATCTGTATCTCAGGCTAAACGTATAGATCCTTACAAGTATAAAAACTTTACAACTAAACCATCAGAAGATAAGTTGTCCAAACAGATTGTTCATGGTTTGAAACCTGTTACAAATAATACTAACATAAATGGGTACAAAAAATCATCTGGTAATCAGAAACTGAATCTCAAATCGTTAACATGGAAAAATGTAAACAACAATTCGTATGTGAAGAATGAAGTTAATTTGAGACCCGTGAATGCGAAGAAATTACCAAAGAACATAAACCCTTTAAACACTCTCTATGGTTATAATCCCAGGAGAAACGCGTGGGTCCCTAAAAATATGTTAAATAAGTCAGCTGCTATACCATTTGTTGGTTTAAAGAAATGAGACACAAACCATATATAAAATGCTTTACAACGCCCCAGCTAAAGGTGAAGATGGTCTCTATTTTGTGAAGGCTCTCAATGATTCCAAGCGTAAATGCCTCGTTCAATTGAACGGTGTTAAGATTTTGGACTCTTCAGGTGATATTGCTATAAATCTTGAGTCTGATGTTAACATTGCCAAGATTCAAGCGATTGACACCGAGAATCTAGGTGCCGCTGTTGAGAATGCTGAGACCTGGTTTGGTAAGAAGCTCAGTGAAAAGGTTGTTGAAGGTGCATACACTTCCAGTATTGCAGACGGTCAACTTACAGGGGAGCGCATTGAGGTTATGAAGGTTTTCAATGTTGAACAGGAGGAGGTGGATTTTGAGAATGTTAATCCTGAGAAGTCTTGTGATGTCATTCTCGAATTTGCGGGTCTTTGGTTTGCTAAGAAATCTTTCGGATCTTCGTGGAATGTTGTCCAGGTCAGGGTTCACCCAGACCCAATTCTTGACACTTACCCAGACGGATTTGCTTTTGTCAGTCTTTCGGATGATGAACAGTAAAAAAAATTGTTAACCTAATATAAAACATGATGAAGAAGGGTCGTACCCAAAACTTACTTATGGTCCTCGCCGTTGTCGCACTGGTCTATGTTCTCTTTACTCTTAACAACAAGTCTGAGTATTCTATTAAGGAGCGTGAGTTCGCTGCTGTCGGTGCCGGTCCCTCTGCTGGTCCCACTGCCGCCCCTGTTGCCAACGGCTCTGGCTGTGGTATGGAGAATGGTGTTGGTCTTGCTTCTTCTCTCCTCCCCCGTGAGGTAGCTTCCCAGGAGGACTTTGGTGAGTTCGCTCCCGAAGATATCCTCGCTGGTCAGAACTTCCTTGAGCCCCGTGCTCAGGTTGGTTTCCCCGAGTCCGTTGGCGGTGCCCTCCGTAACGCTAACCAGCAGATCCGTGCCGAGCCTCCTAACAGCAAGGATCCTTTCGTTTGGAACAACTCCACCATTGTTCCCGATACCATGATGCGCCCCCTTAACTAAATACTTAAAGATTAGATCTTACTTTTATATAATAAATATGTCAGTACCAAGTGAACTTTCTGAGAGCGTATCTAAGCTTGTAGATCTCACAAAGCAACTTTCTGACGCAAAATCTGATATCAAAATCCTAAATCAGGAAGAAAAGAGACTGAAGGAGTCTGTGAAGAAGCATATGATTTCTCAGGGTATCGATACCATTAACCTCAGGAAGGGAAAGATTAGCATTCGTAAGAGTGTCCGAAAGTCTGGAATCAATAAGGATGCTATTAAGGATGGACTTCTTAAGTTTTTCGGTGGAGATGAAGCTAAAGTGGAGGGTGCTTTAAACGCCATCCAGGACGGTCTAAAGACCAAAGAGTCCACTTCTATTTCGTTAACCGGTATAAAAGATAAACCCTCTAAAGAAGATAAGTAATAACCATGGTTTGGAGCCAATACGTATACGAAGCTACCGCTTACAACGATGTTGTTGGTAGTGATGACGATGAATACAACGATGACACTCCTCTTAATATTGAAGACTGGGAAGTCCAATATTCAGATGAACTACGATATATGTGGAATATGATTAACACATTGGCATATGATGCTCATATGAATCACTCAGGCGAGTTTTGTGATTTTGTAGAGTTTTGTTCTACGGAGCATATGCCTCATCCAGAACGCACTATTTGGGAATATGAAGAACAGACCGGGTGGTATGAAGAGAGACTTTCCCATATATGGAAAAATCTCAGGCGTGCTATTAATGAAAACGGTCTTCATGAAGAAATGATGAGAGGTGCTACGTTTAATAACTTTACTCGTTTCGTCAAAAATTATATGCATCTATATTAAATGTTCTCCGTCCCCGATATCACCTCGCAAAAAGTTGCCCTCCCTGCAGCCCTTTTTTTGGCTCTAAGCCCCGGTATTCTTGTGACTACCGCGGGCAAAAACGTGAAGTTTATGAACGGCAAGACCAATCAGATGACCGTTATGTTTCACGCGCTTGTGTTCTTCCTTGTGTTCAGCCTCGTCGCGCGCTGCATGGGTCTCGTGCTCACCAAGACCGATCTTCTCGTGACCACCTCTCTCTTCATCGCCCTCTCCCCAGGTCTTCTTCTTACCCTCCCTCCTGGCTCGGGCGGTGTCTTCCAGTCGGGACAAACCAGTATCCCTGCCGCTGTGACTCACGCGGTTGTGTTCGCTGTGGTGTTCGCGTTACTTCGCAAGCAATTTCCTCAGTTCTACTAAGTAGGAGAATGAAGTACCTCGTTTTGGGTCCCGCTTCAATGGGGATATTCTCAATGATTGGAGTCTTAAAAGGACTTGAATCTAAATTGGTAGATGTGAAGGAGATTTCCGGATCATCAGCTGGTTCAATTATAGCTTTATTCTTAGCATTGGGGGTATCTATTGATGAAATACTAAATATCGCACTCACATTCAATATCCCCGAATTTGTTAAAATACGTATAGGCTCCTTCTTTACCAAATTTGGATTTGTTGATTTAGATCCTATACGTGACAAAATTGTCGAATTGTGTGGGTGTGACCCTACATTTGAAGAATTAGATATGAAAATATACATTTCAGCATACTGTTTAAATACTTCAACTACGGAGTATTTTTCACGTGATACTCACCCTAAAATGAAAGTAATTGACGCTGTATGTATGAGTATGGCTATACCTCTCATATTTGCGTGTGGTAAATATGAAGGTAAAACATACGTTGACGGTGGTACACAGGAAATATATCCCCTCTCACCATTTTTAGATAAAAAGCCATATGAAATTACATGTATTAAATTAAAAATGGATAAGATTTACCAAGAAGAAATAAACACACCAAGACAGTTTGTAGAGTCCCTCGTTCGTGCAACTATTGTAAATAGAAGTGAGCATAATAAGGATGTAAACTTGGTTGAAATTGATATTGGTGAAACTAATGTGTTTGATTTCAATATGTCGTATGAAGATAAAATTAAACTATATAATTTAGGATATAAAACTATAAAATAATTCGTTACACTTTTTTGTTAACTTAATATATATAATGGATGCGTGTGATCCAAACGCGGATATAGCAAATCTCCGCCAGCTGATCAAAACCAACATCGGAGTAGATGTTAAGTTAACAAAAGATGAAATATGTCAGGCGTACGAGGATATCCAGGGAGGTAAGTTACCCTTACCCCCTTTAGTCATGAACTCCAGTCGTACTTATCTGGTGGACAAGAAGTCACCTTTAAAACCAAATGATTATGAGTTACTCTTCGATTCTACCACAAAGCGCGCAGACCTCAAAAGGATTGCGCGTAAGGTTGATCTTAAGAATGTTGATCAAATGACTAAAATCCAGATTGTTGGCGCAATCGGTAAACGCTTGCGTTACATGAAAGTGCACGAACCTGTCAAGTTTGCCAGGAAGTCTCGTGTAACTGTTAACAAATACACAGCAGTGAATGCCAGCACTAACACAGCAGTGAACAATGTTAATAATACCAACTTAGTGAACAATGGTTTGAATACTAACCGAACGAACAATGGTTTGAACACTAATAGGAACAACGGTTTGAACACCAATAGGAACAATGGTTTGAACACCAATAGGAACAATGGTTTGAATACTAACCGAACGAACACCAGTAGGAACAACGGTTTCAACAACAGCCCTCGTGCTTCCAACGGTGCCCGACCTAATGTGTTTATGAGGAATAAAACACTGAACAACAAGAATGTGTTTAAACAGGGGAGAAAACCCGCTTTTTTAGGTGGTAATCAACGCGCTGTCCGCGAACCTATTGTTGCACAGGTGAGGAGAAATAACGCTCCAGTAAACGTTCGAGTGAATAACACCCCCAAGAACAAGAAGCCCGGTTTTCTTGGAGGTCTTTTTGGCAAAAAGAACTATATTCCCGCCAAAAAGTTTAGTGGTGAGAAGAAGGGTTATGCTTTTAAAACCGGCAACAAGGGATTAGGCTACTATAAAAATAACGGCGGACCGGAACCCACTGTGGGTCCACCCCAAGGTCCAGCTTTACCTACCAAGAACAATCTTAAACCAGTCCCAACTACACTCCCAAACGGAGATTTAACCATACAAAACGCAGTTGCCAAAATTAAACAGATGGGTCTCAGACGTGAGAAGAAGTTTTTAGAAAAGTTAGAACTTGGAGGGGTCGCGAAAAAGGTGGTAGTTGCTGAAGCTGAACTGTATTTAGAAGAGGAAAAAAGGTTCCTCGCTTTCATAGATGGTCTTAAACTACTCCCAATAGAGAGTGAATACATCAAACAACGTATGGCTGTAGATGAACTCCAACAACTGAGGGTTGAAGCTCAGATGAAGGCTGATGAAGGAGCTAACATAGAAAGGAGTAATGAGGAGAAGATGGCTATGTTTTTAGCATCTACCAAACTTAGCCAGGAAGACAAAAACGCTTTCTTAGCGAGAGCGAGAAGAGGTAACTCTAATGTTGATAATTTGATTTTGGAAATTAAGAAATTAATATCCAATGAGATGAATCGTGTTCTCAATAAGAAGAGACAGGAGTTTAAGAATCTCCTTAAGGACTATAACAAACTGAGTGATAAGGACAAGGAGGATCTTGTTAAATCAGTGAGTCAAAATACAACCACAAACTCTATGAAAAATATGGCTGAAAAACTAATTAAGAAGAGGATCGAGGAGAAGAAGACCGCCACGGCTCAAAACCTTCTTTCATTCCTCACACCCCTCAAAATCAACCAAGCTAACAAAAATACGTTTGTGAAGCGTTTCAAGAATGACGATGTTAACGTGAATACTCTAAAGAAGGAAGCCCTAAACATGGAGAAATCTCGAATGTCTGGAAATGTTGAGAATCTTCGTGTGAAGCTTAATACACGCCTGAGTGAGATAGGTCTCAATCAGGTAAATCAAAATGTAATTACGAAGAAGTTTCGTAATGGTAACATGAATGTTGAAAAGTTAATTCAAGAGGCTAAGCAGTTGAAGGCTATGAGAAACGCGGAATCCGGTAACAAAGCTACACAAGAATACATTTCTTATTTGGGAACTCTCGCCAATCTAACCAATGAGGATAGGAAAGAATTACTAAGAAATGGTAACTTAAACCGAAACAAGGCTCTTAATCTCTCTAAGAAGCGAGCCACTGAAAAGAAGGAAAGGAACAAGAAAGACTTCATCGGGTTCCTTGCCGAGTTAGGTCTTACCAATGAAAATAGAACTACTATGATTAACAAGTACAATGCTAATAAGTTAAATGTCGAGGTTCTCAAAAAAGAAGCTATTGGGCTTAGGAGTGGTAAGATTTCTGAAAAGAAGGCGAAACTTCTGGCTCACATGAACACTCTTGGTGAAGTTCTTACATCAGAAAATCGCGGAAGGTTATTAAATCGCGTTGAAAATACAAATCTCAACACTCTAAAGGCTAATGCCAATGGAATTGCTAAGAAACGTATAGGTGAGAAACAAAATAAGGAAAGAAAAGAGTTAGAAGCCTATATCAATAGTTTAGGTCTCGGAGTGAACAATAAACGAAGCATTCTGAATCAAAATCCTACACTTAATAATGGTAAGCGTTTAGCCAACACCAAAGTAAAAGAGCGGGTGGGTCAAAAGCAAAACATTAAAAACAGGAAAAACTTGGAGAATTATATCAACAGTTTGGGTCTCAATACGAATGATAAGGTAAACATTCTTAATAAAGATCCTAATCTACCCGAAGGTAAGAGATTGGCTAACAATAGACTTCAGATGAAAATTAGAGAGAAGAGGAATAAGAATAAAACAGCTTTATCCATCTACCTCAATAAGTTGGGTCTCAAGAATACCGAGAAGAACCAATTTCTTACAATTATGAATAGTCCAAATGCAAATGTGAATAATATTAAGCGGAGGGCTAATGCATTCATTCAAAATAAGAAGACGCAAAAACAACGATCAAATCGGGAAGAATTTGAAGAATATCTTATGCAGATGAATCTCACTAACGAAGAGAGATTTCAATTCATAGATATAGTCACACAGACTAACAATACTGATGTGAATTCTCTTAAGAGAAAAGCTAATACATACCTATCTGAAAGAATTAAGATTAGAAGAGATACGATGCGTCAAGAACTTGCTGCCTATATACAAGGTCTTACCAATCTGACTAACAAAAACAAGAATGACATTATGAGGGAGTTTAATAGTACTAAAACAAATGCAGGTATTCTCAGGACTCGTGCAAATTCTATAGCTAAGCAGCGAAAGAATCAAAAGAATACCGAGGACGAAGGCGCCTTCCTGAACTTCCTCGACACTCTAACAAACCTAACCGCTAACAACAAAACTCAAATTAGTTCAAAATTAAACGGGTACTACACAGATTTTGAATCTCTTAAAAAGGCTGCTGTGGATTTATCTGTACAGAGAGCCAAAGAAAAGCGCACCAAGATAAGGGAAGAACTCAAGGCATATGTGAACGAGATAGGTCTTACCAATAAGTACAAGGCTCGTATTATGAAGGCTCTCGATAATAAAGTAGCAAACCTCAATACTCTAAAGACTGAAGCTAATCGCATGAAAGATGAGATGGATGAAGAATCAAGAAGCGGAAAGCGTAAGAATCTTCTCAGACAATTAACGCAATTCAACATTACCAATGAAAACAGATCGGAACTTATGAAACAATTTGGTAATACCAACAATTCCGCTATAATAAACCAGGCAAAGAGAGTTGAAGCTAATAGGAGGAGCACTAAACGTGACGAGCTTTCTTTATTCATGAGTGAGTTAGGTCTTGAGCAAAACGATAGAAATCTTATTTTAAAGAACTTTGATGCCAATCCCAAGAATACAACTCTTAGGAACAAGGCTACAAAGCTTAAGAAAAGTAGAAACACGGAAGATCGTGCTAAGATTCGAAGCGAACTCAAGGAATATCTCAATACACTAAACCAATTGAATAAGTCTAATAAAAAGAAGTTATTGGCAAACAACACTATGTCTTACAACAATGTCAAGAATGCAGCTAATCAACTTCAGGGTCAAAAGAAGGTTATATCTGAACGTAAAAAGGAACGTGAGGAGTTGGGTAGGTATATCAGTAAGCTCTCTATGCTGAATAGAACCAATAAGAAGAGATTGATGGCTAACAATACAAGGAATACCAGCAATATTAAGGCTGAGGCTAATCAACTTCAAGAATCTAAAAAAGGTGCAAAGCGTGCTGCTAACACCAATGGTATTAAAAGAGCTATGAATGGTCTGGGTGAAGAGGATCAACTTCTCATATTGAACAAGTGGGAGACTCAAAATGTGTCTTTGGGTGACATTATAAAGAATGTTCAGGCTTTAAAGAAACGGAGAGCTACTGAAAAGTGGTCTATAAATCGTCAGGATCTTCAGGATCATATGAATGGTCTAAATATAAGTAACACCGATAAACAGAAGATTCTCAAAATATATAACAGTCGTAAGGCTAACGTAACAACATTGAAAAACCGAGCTACACAGCTTAATGGGGTAACAAAAAATAAGGAGAGGCAGCGTGCGGAACTTTCCAACTATATTGATGGTTTAGGAATCAATGGTGCTCAACTTCTCAAGAAGTTTAACGATGGTAGGTCAACCGTCAATAAACTCAAGACTGAAGCCAATAAAATGAGAAAAGTGGCTAACGCAAGTCTCGTGAACTCTAAGAGGAATCAGTTACGTACCCACATGAAGAACACTCGTTTGGATGATAAGAATAAGAAGTCTTTCATTAATCGTGTAGCTGTGGACACGAATATGAACTCTCTGAAGGGTGAAGTTAACAATCTTAATACTCAATTGAAGACTCGCGATGAAACAGTAGCGGCTAAGAAGTCTGAAATCAGTGTGTATGTAAATACACTTAACGATCTTAGACCTGAGAACCGTAAGACATTCATAGCAAAGGTTGTGAATGCTAACACAAATGTTGATGTTCTCAAACGTGAGGCTGCTACCATGAATGGGGCTATTAAGGCTAGAAAGGTTGAAAAGGAGCGTCAGGGAGAGAAAGAAAAGGAGAAGGAGGAGAAGAAGAAGTATGAAGTTGACAAGGCACGCCTTGGTAATCACTTAATGAGGCTTAAGCATCTCACAAACCCGGAAATGGAAGATTACATGAAGAGTTTCAAAGAGAATGGTGCCAAGATTGAAAATGTAATTGCAACTTCAACAGCAAAGGATAAGGATAATGAGAAGGATAAGGAGACTCTTAGGTTCTACATCAGAAATGCTAAGATTCCACAACTCAAGAAGAATACCTATCTTAGAGCACTTCTTCAACCCCATGTGAACATAACTGAAGTTAAGTCGGGTGTGAATATAGATAAAGAACGTGAGAGATTGGTGGGTGAGCAGTTGAGGGCTCAAGTTGCAAAGAAGATTCAGGCTTTAAAGATGCTTACTCCCAATAATAGGGCTAAGCTTGTGAACAGTCTCAAAAATAAGCTTCCCGATGAGGTTCTGAAGGAGGCTCAGAAGCTCGATGCTGAGAAGAAGGGTGTTCGTAACAAGTCTACTAAGAATGTTGCAAACCAACTTAGTAAACTCACTGATATCACAAGAAACAACCGTGTTGCGTTAATGAAGCGTCTTCCAACCAATGGTCCTGAGAAGGTCTTAGCCAATGCTAAGAAGCTCAATCAGGAAAGGAAGACTGCAGCTAAGCAGAAGGAGGAGAAGAATAAGAGAAATACGGAGAGTGTAGGAAAAGCTGACCTCATAAGAAAGGGTGTTGAAGATAAGTTCCGTAGGATTAACGGTTTAACTAAGCAGGATGTAAAGGATTTCATGGAGAAATGGAATAAGACTAAGAATAAGAGGTTATTTGACGAAGCTCGTAAAATGGGTGCAAAGAAGGCTGAAGAAAATAACGATGCAGCCGCAGAAGCTTCCAGACTCTTTAATGCTGGAGGTAATGTCAAGAACCTCTCTCGTGGTAAGAATGATAGGGGTGTTGATAAGGAACTCCTTGAAACTGTGAGAAAGTTTGTTGGATTTGGTATAGGTGGTAAGAGACGTGAAGCATTCTTAGCCCGTGGTCGTGGTATGTCTAGTACAAAACCCCTAATTAAGGAAATTCAGGAACGTAAGCTATTGAGAAATAAGGTTATAGCTGATTTGCAACGCCGCAATGACGGTAAAATGAGAGCGCAATACATAGATCTACTTGAAGATGGTGACAAGGTATGGACTAATGTTAAACAAACTATTGATAGAGGGTTTAAGCGCCGTGCACAGGAGATGGAACAAAAGGAAGCTCAACAAAGGAAGGTTGAGGAACAAAAGAAGCTCGGAGAGGAGAGGGCTAAGAAGATGAGGGAAGGAAAAGCCAAGGGTGATTTGTCCAAGTCTCTCTCTACTCTCAAGGCTCTTAACAGGGCTAATAGAACAGAGTTCATCAAGAGGCTTAATAAGGGTAACACCGCGAGTGCCATTTTACGAAATGCTCGTAAGAGAAACTCTGAAAAGGGTTTAGCCGCATCCAAACCAAATAGTAATCCTCTGTTCGCACCAAAGAACAACAAGGTTCCAGCCACTAATAATCCATTGTTTACATTGAGTGAGAGAAAGCGTAATCAAGAAGAGGCAGCACGCCGTGGTGTATCTGTCAAGAAGGCTAAGAAGAATAGACAGATGAAGGAAAAGGGTGAGAGAGCCAAGATTAGGGGGGTAGAGGAAAAGAAAAAGGCTGCATTCAATAATGTTATGAAAAAGAGTAATGCCTACGTGGAAGCCAAGAAGAGGGAGGAGGTAGCCAAGAAGAAGGCTGAATCTGAAAGGGCTTTAGCCAAGTCTAAATCTAATATGGAAGCCCGAAAGAGATCCGAAGCTCAGTCTGTCCGCAGTGAGACGGAGAGGCGTCGTTTAGCAATGCTTGAAAGACAAAAGAAAAAGAACGCCAAGGCTGTATTACGAAAACAGAATAAGAAACTCGCCAAGGCTACTGGTCAAGGTGTAAAGGCGACTCAGAAAAAGCAACAAGCTACCCGTCGTCGTAAATAGTTAAAGACTTAAAGCAATTTCTTATTAATGGGAAATTGTGATGTGTGTTGCGAAAAGTTCAACAAAATAAATCACAAAAAGGTTGATTGTCCCTTCTGTGATTTAGACTGTTGTAGGTCTTGTTCACAGAAATACCTTCTTTCTATAACAGATGACCCACATTGTATGGGATGTAAGAACATGTGGAATAGAGAGTTTGTTGACTCATTTTGCACAAGGTATTTCCGCAACACAGAACTTCGTCGTCACAGAGAAAATGTCCTATTTGAAAGGGAAAAGGTACAAATGCCTTCAACGCAACCAGAGGTTGAGAGGATTAAGGCTGTGAGAAAATTACACAAAGTTATAAACGTACAGAGAGGAAGACTAATAGAATTGTATAGAGTTTATAAAATATTTGGTACGGGACACCTCACTGTCATGAATGAAATACCTGAACCTGTACAGGAATTAAGGGCAGAGATGGAAGAAACATACAGAGAACTCTCGAGACTTCGTAATGGTGGTGAGATTGTAGATGGTGATGAACCCAAAAAATTTATTCGTAAATGTCCAACTGAAGAATGTAAAGGTTTTATGAATGAAGAGTGGTTCTGTGGTCTATGTGATAATCATTTTTGTGAACATTGTAATGAAAAGATTACTACTGATCATAAATGCGATCCAGATGCAGTTAAAACTATGGAACTTCTGAAGAAGGATACTAAACCATGTCCAAAATGTGGAACTATGATTCAGAAACTATCTGGGTGTAGGCAAATGTGGTGTCCGGATTGTCACACAGCTTTTGATTGGGTATCTGGAAAAATAGAAATGGGTAGAATCCACAATCCTCACTATGTAGAGTTTAGGAGGGAACGTATTTCTTCAAGAGAACATGGAGATATTCCGTGTGGTGGAATACCAACGTTTAGGGAACTTCGTGAGATGAATGCACCTAATAATATCACGCGATTTGCTAATACATTGAACTTCCTTGATAGAGAGATAGCTTATCGTTATGGTGACCTATATGATCATGGTAACAGGTATCTTAGAGTAGGTTACATGCTTAATGAAATCAATGAACATTTTTTCAAAAAGGAAATACAGAGACGTGACAAACAGAGGGAGAGATTCAGAGATGTAAATAATATTTTTAGAATGGTTATAGATACGGGTGGAGATCTATTACGACAGTATGCACTTGAACCAGAAAGATACACTGAAATTATAGACATCTGTAAAAAATTGATAGAATACGCCAATGGGGTTCTTGAAACTATACGTAAGCGATATACTTGTATTCATCCCCAAAATATTTATCTTCATTAATTATAATATGATTTTGTTGCTGGTCATTATAATTTTGGTTTGGTTCCTCATTCCAAAATATAAAAAACCACAAGTGATACCTAATTTTATTTCAGATGAAGAGATTGATCATATCAAAAAGGAGGTTGAAAGTAAGTTTGAAGTATCTACTATTGATCAAAACAAGACAACTGATAAAACTATCAGAGATAGCGACACCGCGTGGTTAGATCTCGAAGATCCAGTAGTAAACGGAGTTGTTAAAAAATGCACATCTTTGACGGATAGACCCATTGCTAACTGTGAAAAGTTACAGGTAGTGCGTTATAGACCGGGTGGATTTTATCGTCTTCACCAAGATGCCTTTCCAAAAGGTAACAAAAGAATGTATACTGTAATTCTCGCACTTAATGATGACTATGAAGAAGGTGAAACCGAGTTTCCAAATATCAAAAACAAATACAAGTTGAAGAAGGGTGATGCCCTCTTCTTTCACACGTTGGACAACTACGAAATGATAAATTCCAGGGCTTTACATGGAGGACTTCCAGTAAAGTCTGGGGAGAAGTGGATATGTAATGTATGGGTTCACAAATATCCTTATGAGTGACAACTATACACATTTATAGCTACAGTGATCCTGTTAGGTGTTTGTATTTCTCTAACATTGTGATACAGAGTTGCTGGAAATACTAATACAGTACCTTCTTTTATTTCACTTTCATGTCTAGTATCAAATTCACTTTCAAAGTTGTCTTCGGTTGATACATACATAGAAAATGGATTCCTAAAAGAAGTTGTATTAGGTTGATCTTCATCCCGTAATATGTAAATTAATGAAAAAGAAGGAGTGTACTGTCTCCCGTTTATATTATATGGTTTGTATGAATTATTATGTATATGATATTCAAAACAACCACCTTCTTTGTATTCGCTAAACCATGTACTGTCTATCAATGATTTTTTTATAGTAATTGGATTTCCACTACGATTTGAATTTAGTTGTCTAATTGCTTCGTTAATCGGTTTCCATACTACTTTGTTTGCAATACCTTCATAGTTTTCTAATAAGTTTAATAAAGTACAATCTTCTATACCATAACTTGTAGATCCATTTACTATTCCTTGTTTATTATCTTTAGTATTATTTCCAATACTTTTAATTTGATCTAAAAACATTTTCTTGATATCTTCGTGATCTTCTACCTTTTCCCAATATACAAAATTAGATGGGAAATTGTGAATACCCATTATTTATTTAAAGATAATTCACATCTTTAAGCAAATGGTTGATGTAACAGATCTCGATACATATCCCGTGTGGTACTCATTTTGTATCGCGATGTTAATGGGTGTTACTCATGTGGTATTGGGACCCGATCATGTGAGTGCTCTCGTACTACTTGTCGCGGGTGTTAAGAGACATGAACAAATTTGTGATACCACTAATAAATGGCAGCTTTGTAAGAAGTCTGCTATGCAGGGTTTTAGATGGGGGCTTGGACACACAATAGGTCTCACTTTCATGACTGCAATTTTTATGACATTTAGGGACGATATTCCCATGGATGAAGTTGGAATAGTGAGTGATTACATTGTTGGTTCTATGATGATTCTAATTGGATCCGTTGCTCTCTTTTCATTATACAGATGGCATAAGCGTCGCCAAAGACAACTTTTACACCTACGTGATATAGAGACGAATCACTCAAGATTACACCCAGCTGATGGTTGTCCTCTACCTATATTGGGTAATTCAGAGGCACATGTAGAAGCTCATGAATACAATTTCACACATCGTCATGTCAATGAAAATGATGACGAAAATTCAATTACAACATCTAATACATTATGGTCCAGGTTTAGGCGTTGGAGAATGGGTGATACATTTACAGATAGCCCCACAAGTGCATATGTAATTGGTGGTGTTCATGGTATTTCTGGACTATCAGGTGTTGTATACGTCTTACCTGCATTGTTTCTTGATGATACAGTGCGTCTACTTCTATACCTACTCGGTTTCGCAATCACATCAATTGGAAGTATGTCAGCTTTGGGTGGTACATTAGGTCTTATGCCACAAGGTACAAAAAATATAATGCTTTTCAGTGGTTTCGCTGGTATGTGTGCATTAGGTGTTGGTACTGTGTGGATTGTATTAACTTATATGGGTAAATTAGATTTATAATTGACTATAAATATTAAATGCAATAGTTCTTCTTCCTGGTTTTACACATTTTGTAACCATATGTTCAAGCTGACTTGGAAAAATAACAACACTCCCTTCTTTTATATCACTCTCTTTACTTGTATAAAAAGAGTGAGGATTAGTTAAATCTGAAAATGGTACTGGTATTGTATTAGGTGTTTTGAATACTATAGAACTTGATTCAGTATCATCATTTAAAATGTATATACCTGAAAAAATTGGATAACAGTATTCGTTATTTATTACTTCACGACTGCCATGATGATCGTGAAACTCCTGAAAGTCGTTTAATTCATAAGTATTAAACCAATAGTTATGAAGCACTGATATCCCTTTTAATGATATTTTACATTTATAATTAGAATTGATTTCGTTTATGAAATTGTCTATAGGTTTCCATATGATTGTATCAATATCATCATTACATAAAAATTTTTGATTTTTTCCAAAAGATGTGTATTTAACATCACAATTATTAAACGGAGTATTTAATTTATTATATGGATTGTTTTCTAATCTATCTATTATTTGGGTATATTTATTTTTTAAATAATCATGTTCTTTTAGTGTTTCCCAATATACATAATTAGTAGGAAATTGATAATGAGGCATGTCTTAAGTATACTTGCAATTTAAATCTTTAAACTTCAAGTTTTTTTTCTTATATAACTTATATGAAGTCTGTGGTATTCACATATGGTCGTTTCAATCCACCCCATAAGGGTCACCGACTCATGATTGAACAGGTCATAGAGACTGCTCGTAAGTCAAATAAGACCCCAGTTGTTGTGGTGTCACACTCTACAGGTAACACTAAGAATCCCCTCCCCGTAGAGAACAAAATGAGAATTCTCAAGAGGTGGTTTCCAAATGTCACAATCGTGAGTTCTGCAAAGAATCGCAGTATAGCCAAGATTACCGAAAATTTCAACCAAAACTCAATTATGGTTGTAGGTGCTAATCGTCAAAATAGTTTCAAATTTCTCCCATTCAAGAAGGTTGCTGTGCCTCGTTCTAACACTGCACCTTCAGCCACCATGGCAAGGGCTGCAGCCGCTGCTGGTAACAAGAATGCATTCAAAAATATGACTGGTTACAATCTCACAAACAATTTGAGAAATAAGATTGTTAAAGCCAAAGTGAAAAAGTAAAGTAATGTTAGAGGGACACGAAGTTTTTGCTCTAGCTGAAGAAGTATACACACTCGGACCCGGGTATTCCGAGCGTGTATACCATAATGGTATGGAAGTTTTACTACGTAAAGCGGGTATTCCTTATGAAACTGAACGTATAGTTACAATTCCTTTCAAGGATCATGTAATTGGAAATTTAAGAATTGATATGATACTTAATAACGAAATCATATTAGAGTTTAAAACTATTAGAACTCTCAGTGATCAGAATGAGATTCAAGCTCGTAACTACTTGAATCTGACTGGCTTGAAGAAGGCGTATTTGATAAATTTCCCTCCGTTTCCAGGTCGTGATGTAGAGATTCGTTGTGTTGTATCCACACCATGAAGGGTAGAACCTTCGCTAATATTTTATAAAACTCCTTGGTATCATCGTGATACTTTTTAGCATTGCGTAGACCGTCTGTTAGTAACTCTCGGGCTCTCTGTAGATGATATTCCGCCTCGTCTACACAGAACTTTTGGTATTCGTTCATTATATATTATTCGCATCTAAACCTTTAAGTTTACAAAGTCTCTCTCTTAGCCTTAACCTGGTACACGGGTTTTGGTGAGGCATTCTTAGTGTTCATGGCGTTACTTAACCATGACTTTTTGTATTTAGCTAATTGAGTCTTAGTTGGGCTATGTATCAAGACATATTTAGTCGCTGCAGCCTTGTATGCATTGACAAATGGGCGTGGTATACCACCTGTATTGAGTGAGTTCATGACATACTTCTTCTCAAGATTGCGCACACGCTCCCTCTTCCACTTACTTACCAAACTCTTTTTAACATCATCCACATTCTTCTTGAAGGGAATACCTGTTTTGTTACCACCAGACATCTTAGCTATGCGACTACGCACTTCACGAATATCATTGTTGAGAGAAGGCTTGTATCTATCCATCCACCTCTTACCGTAAAGTTTAATAAGATCCTTACGGATAGAAGCATTATTCATACCCCTCTTTGTCATAACTTGTGTAGCCTTAACATTCTTCTTTTCTTGTGCCTTTTGTTGCCTTACAACCTTCTTTGGTGGGGGAGTAGGGGGCTTTGGCTTTGGCGCAATCATCATGTTACGAGCTTTCTCGATTTTCTTACAGAGAGTATCCTTGGTTTCTTTGGGAGTGATATCAATTTTCATAATCTTAGCAACCCTAATTAGATCCTCCTTAGTACCATAAGTCTTACATTTGGTTTTACCAAGCTTGAAGTCTTTGTTAGCACCGGAAAGCTTAACGTTTTTACCCTTGTTTTTAATGGTAGCGCTATTTTTGTTGACGACAGCATTAATCTTCTTACAAAGATCTTCCTTTTTAGTACTCTTAGTGATACCCACAACACCTAATTTCTTAGCGAGATCAGTGAGTTGTTCTTTAGAGAAACGCATACATTGAATACCATTAATCTGAATATTGAAAACCGAATTGCGCTTTTTCTTTGGTTCAGTCTTAGTCTTTTTAACTGGGGTACGGGGTCCAATTTTCTTCTTAGGACCCCTCTTTTTAGGTGCACCCTTAGTGAGTTCCTTAGGAACCTGTCCGGTAATTTCAACATCACCGTTGGTATTCATAAGCTTAATGAGAGCTATGGCATCATTGTAAGCAACGAGCATATCAGCTGGGCTTGGAGAACCAGAAATCTGAACATTTCCAGATTCAGAAAAGTTATATTTATGTCCCTTGTAATTTACGTACATAAAGGGGGAAAGTTCGGGTTCGTAGCTTAATTTAGTTACACCGGATGAAGCATACATTCTGGATTTGCCAGCAATAGAAGATAAAGCTTTAAAATTACCATTAAATCTAAATTGACCACTGAGATTATTGTACTCGAAGGGGTTGTACAAATAAGCTTCCTTATCGGTATATGTGTTAACGATGTAACGCCTTATGAGTTCAGGTTGATTTGCAATATTAGTACCGATAAAGCCACCGGAGAAGCGAATCTTACCATTCTTGTAAATGTTCACGGTACCACCCTTCGCTTCGGTGCCATTAGAAACGGTAACCTTTATCTGAACTGTAAAGAAGTTCTTTTTAATATCACCCTGCTTTCCATACTCGCGTGTATGAGAGAAACCCTCCCTCATCGCACCAAACCTACCTATAATTTGTGTGGTATCCAGATAAAGACCCTCACCGATAGAGGTTCTTGCTTGAGGAACCTTCATAAGTATTTTTTTAAGATCAATGAGATCACCCTGTTGGGGGAACTCCTTATTTACTGTAGCGTTGAACATACCTGGATTTAACTTACTGAAAGCGAGTTGTAAGGGTTGAGTAACTGGAAATCTTCCTGCAATGTTAGTGGAGGGGGCTGGAATGGGTGGTTCAAACTCTCTGAGTACATTGTTAATCATTTTTTTGTTTTCATTTGGAAGTTTGTTATAGTTTGCGTTGCTATTCCAGTTTGAATCAACTGCGTCGGAAAATTCATTATAATTAGCATTACTCATCATGTTTTTTTCAAGGCGATTTGGGAACTCTTGTCTTTTTAACATATTAGCTTCAAGCTCTCTGGCGAAGTTGTTGTTATTGTTGCTGTTATATGACGCAACCGAACTTGTATTGGCAGAAGGGCGTAACTCTACACCCGACTGTTTCACAAATTCTTTGAGCTGTTGGCTCATTATTACTAATTAGTAGTATTTTTTTTAGTAGTCGTCTGTGAAACCGAGACTCTCGTCAACTACATCAAGACCGTAGACTACCGGCTGCCTTGGGTATGTACGACCATTATATGTCACAACTTCCTCCCTGACCTCAATCTCTCTGGAGCTGAAAGGACCAGCATAGAAATCCTGTGTAAACTTATGTCTTCCCAAGTTGTTTGCCTGACAATGTTGGTTGAACACCTGTACAAATAGCTTCTGAGGGACAAAGAGATCCTTGTCGTACTTGATTAGAGTGCTCTCCAAGAAGTTGTGGAGGGAGCTCGCCACCATCGCGACTTGCTTTTGAATCTTCTTGAAGTACTCCGGTACAACATTCCAGATATCCTTATTCCTGTACTTATTAGAGTAGTCAATATAAGCTCTCACACACTTGAGAAGAATAATAGGAAGTTCATTGTTCAGCTTCTCATCGAGTTGGGGATCTGCTTCCTTCACCTGCTTCGCAAAGTTCCACGCGAGAATACGACGAAGCACAGATCCTGAGTTATCCTTCCAATTAGGAACTTCATTACCACCAAGCACACCTGGTGTCGTCCATTCAATAGACACAGCAGTCTTATTCTTCACAGCCACAGAGACATCTTCACCTGATACCATAGACTGAAACTCTGCCTGTTCAAGGGCGAGATCACCTTTCACCTCTGGTGCGATGAACATGAAAGAATCTTTGATGGCAGAGAGACCGAACTTCTTCTCAATGTTGTTTGAGAGTGTTCCAACGTCCTCGTTCTCATAGAACTTCTTGAAAACTTTTGTAATTAACGTACTCTTACCAGACCTCGCAATACCCTTGAAGAATGGAATAACTTGCCACGCATCCAACTCGCCCACGTCAAAGCAAAGACGTCCACCCATGACATATGCCCAGTCACATACATCTGTGTCAAACTTTTGATACTTCAGAACTGAATCAAAAAATGGTGTGGGAATATCTTGCCACTTCTTAATGTGTGAAAAGTCGTCAAATTGCTGATCAAAGTACTTGCACGCAATAATAGTGGGATCTAAGCATCTAAACTCAGCACTTTCATATGGGTAAAAGCGACAATCATATACACCTTGATCAGGGAGCCACTCCTTACCGACAAATACACCATTTCTGAAACTCCAAACATGTCTACGCTTAGTAATCTCTGGAAACTGAGCATCTATGCATTTGTTCATATTATCAACAACATCTCTGTAGACATTGCCACGACTTGTGAAGTTCTTCCACATAGCAAAGTCGTCATCTTTTTGCGAAAGAGAGTAAACAAACTGTTCAATGGTAAACTTGGGTTGCCATGCACGAGTTCTATGTCCTTCAATTGTACGAGTCTCTTCACAACACTGTCCCTTGTACCGTCTGTATCCAGATTTGTATGTTTGATCCAGAGAATACAAGAGGCATTTCTGATACGGAGTTGAACTTTCAACTTCTTCTTCATCCATTGTGGAGGGATCTCCAGAAGCGCTAAACTGTGGTAAAGCAGTAGGGTTATCTACACGTTCAAATGATGTGTAGTGACGACGGATATTTTCATATCCATCACTTAGCTGCTTCAATACATTATTAATCCTTCTCACAATAGTCATACCATCGTCATTAGGTTCTTTTTTGTGAATCTTCAGGTCCCTGGCGTGATTTTTTAGATTGATTAGATAAGTTCGCTGCTTATCCCGGATACCCTTAATGGCAAGGACATCAATTTGACTCGGGTTTGGATTTCCAAATTCGTCAAAGTTGTCAGAATGAACAAATTGACGATAACCCAATTCACGGGCATTTCTAAAGTCGTTAGTCTTCAGATACCACGCATTTTCAAACTTATCCAAAGTAGTATAGACCTGTTCTTCTTTCATTGACTGAATGTGTTCTTTCTGAAGCTCAACTAGTGCTTCATACTTATTTGGATCCTTGTCAATGAAATGGGTATGCTCCATTCTCTAATTTAATAGACTACGATTTTTCTTTCTAAGCTGATTTTTGGGGGTGCATTCGAGAAAGCATTTTAATTAGAATTTTATTTTGAGTCTCAAGTTGGAAACAAAGATTGACGATGGCGGAGCACACAGTATCTCCATCAGGGGTAGCAAGGAGAGAAGTCATGAGACCTGCGATGTCCATGTTGTCCTCATCGTCATCGTCGTTAATTTCATATTCGTCATCACTTAGGAGAATTTCCTCATCCTCATCCTCATCCTCAAACTCCTCCTCCTCTGACATAATTTCACCTTCTTCAATTTCCTCTATAGGTTCTTCTTGCTCAGGACGTGATGACATTTAACCTACACTGAGAAAAATCAAAATGAAAAATGCCGCGTTAACCCCAATTTTTTTTCTCTGTGTATAGTACAACAACTCTCAAAATGGCCGGTGGTCTTATGCAACTCGTGGCTTATGGTGCCCAGGATGTCTATCTGACTGGCAACCCTAAGGTAACTTTCTTCCAGGCGGTTTACAAGCGCCACACTAACTTCGCGATGGAGAACATCGAGCAGACTGTCAACGGTACCCCCGCTGCGTCTGGTCGCGTCTCCGTCACTGTCGCCCGTAACGGTGATCTTGTCGGCGACATGTACGTCGAGCTTGAGTCCGCCGCGGCGAACTCCCGCACCTCCGAGGGTGATGATGCTTGCTGGGTGGCTGAGCGTGCAATTTCCAGCGCAGAATTATCAATCGGTGGTCAAAGAATTGACAAGACCTACCAGCGTTGGTGGAGGCTTTACTCCGAGCTCTACCTCGATGAGTCCAAGAAGGCTACCTGGGGTAAGATGACCACTGCCACCACTGGCAAGACTGTCTATTTGCCCCTAGTCTTTTTCTTTAACCGCAATCCCGGACTTTTCCTCCCACTAATTGCTCTGCAGTACCATGAGGTGCGCATCGATTTCGATTTAACTTCCGATTTCGGCAGCTATACCGCTACCACCTTCAAGGTTTACGCTAATTACGTGTACCTCGACACTGAGGAGCGTAGGCGATTTGCCCAGAAGGGTCACGAGTACCTCATTGAGCAGGTTCAGCACACTGGTTCGGACACCGTCACCGCGGGTACAACTTCCAACAAGCGCCTCTCCTTCAACCACCCCGTTAAGGAGCTCGTGTGGTGTTTCAACGACCCCGCGACCGCGAACGCTGCCACCTCTCTTTGGAACTTCTCCAAGTACCCCGGTGCTACCGACATTATCCTTGAGTCTGATGCCCAGACTGAGGCTTCCGGTAACTGCTACGTGCCCATCACCCAGGGTACCGGCGTTCCCCTCCTTGCCTGCGGTGAGGGCGCTTCGTTGGACAAGTTCACCGAGGAGTGGGCTGGTCCTCTCACCGACTTCAAGCTTGTCCTCAACGGTCAGGACAGGTTCAAGGCTCAGAAGGGCAAGTACTTCAACCAAGTCCAGAGCTACAACCATCACTCTGGTTGCCCCTACCCCGGTGTGTACTCGTACTCTTTCGCGCTCAAGCCCGAGGAGCACCAGCCTACCGGCACTTGCAACTTCTCGCGCATTGATAACGCGCAGGTTGCTGTCACCATCCCCTCTGGTATCGCCTCCACCACCATGCACATGTTCGCGGTTAACTACAACGTCCTCCGCATCCAGTCCGGTATGGGTGGTCTTGCCTTCTCTAACTAAGCATACAAATCAATTTTGTATTTGCTATTAAAAATAATTAATTAGATCTTCATTTTTAAATCACATGAAAAATGTTATTTAAAAACGAAATACGTCATCATAATATGATCCTTCAACCCTATTGCTTTGTTGGAAGGCGTACATATGCTCAAAGAACTAAGGCTAAATATTGGAAAGCTAAAGAAAATGCAAATAAGACGTGTATGAAAAACCCGGATGCACTTAATTGTGCAATTCGACATAGACGATGTGAAAACTGTCCATTTAATAGGTTTTTCAGGTCTGATAAACCACGTGAATAGTTATGACCGGTGGTTCATCATTGTATCCGTAGTATCTCATAGAAATACCAAATTGATGCATTAAATCTGTATGTATTTCCGAATTAATCTGTTGTTTCCAATTTTTTAGCGTTGTGTTGAAGTATTCAAGTCCTTCATCAGAAAATACACATATACGCATAAAAGGTTTAGAGCGCACTCGTGACATGTAGTTATCAACAGCGGATGGTAATGGGAGTGTATTATAGTCGTCTGATTTGATAATATCAATAATATAGTAACCATGTGCATCACAAAGGATATTACATTGCATCTCAGGAAACCCCTTTATATAGGCTTCAAAATCTTGAGAACTTGGGAGAGTTGTATAGATTGGTGTATTTTCGGTTACAATGTCATTCGTCTTTCCTAATCCCGGGTGTGTATGGAATCCTATCTCTGAGTACCATATTTGTTCAATCTCTTTAGATTTTACACAATTACGACATTTAGATGTTACATATTCCGGTTTACTGAATGTAAAATTGTCACGTTCCACCTTACCTGCATACTCCCATCGATTTAAATAAGATAGCTTACTTATTTCTTTTAAATCGTTGATGACACTACGTGTAAGTTTAAGTTTCTTCTTACGAGGTCTGATCATAGGTGTATGAACAGCCTGGACACTTATCATCTGATAGTAACACTTAAAAATAATCTGTTATTATTTATTATGATCTTCAAGAAACTCTTGGAAAATTTATTGAAGACTGAAAAACCAAAATTGGGGAGATGGTCTCTAAAATCATGTAACGAGTTAGCTACATCTATTAACTCCGTGTATCAGAATAGAGATCATTGTGGTGATACTATATGTAAAACACCGAAGAAGGCTTTGGAGTATCCATCAAAACATAATACCCAACAACGTGGTCATTAGAGTAAAACTACTGGTCATAGAAGCAATGGGTGTGGTGGGAATACTACCCGCTGCTCTTACTGAAGATGCACAAAGAGATAAAAGACATAACAACATTAAGATGGGTACAATAGCTTTCATTTTACAAAGGACTTAGAAAAATAAATCAATCTCAAAGTATGTACCACGATGTTTTCACTGACGGGAGCAGTTTGGGAAATCCTGGACCTGGTGGTTGGGGTGTGGTCAGTGATATTTATAAGTTATGCGGTGGACAGCCTAATACAACAAACAATCGGATGGAGATGACCGGGATTTTGAGAGCGCTTGAGGAGTGTGTGAAGAGAGATATTCAAGAGGTCTGTATTTACACAGATAGTAACTACGTGAAGCAGGGGATTACCCAGTGGATCTACAAATGGAAAAAGAATGGTTGGAGAACTTCATCAGGGAGTGATGTAAAAAATAAGGATCTTTGGATTGAAATTGATACACTTCGTAATCAATTGAAAGATGTTCAGTGGAAATGGGTGAAGGCTCACAACGGAAATCCTCTCAATGAAGAGGCAGATAAACTTGCGAAGGAGAGTGCAAAAAAATATCTTGATAATTAGTAAATGGGTGTGATCATACATCTTCACGACAATATAAATCATTACGCTTCTATTAACACTAATACTGTTTCAGTTAGTAAAAATATTAGTTATGCACCAGTTAACGAACCGGTAGAAGGCGCTAGTCTAGAACTTGGTACAGAACAGGAAATTACTTTTATTATCACTGGTGAAATGGATATATGGGATAATGAAACAGCATCTAATGAAAATGATAGAAATGACCCTATTCAACGTACTACAATCTTTGTAAAATCTAATACTATACCAGAAAATCTGTATACGGAAGTGTATACAAAGTTTAAATCTGGACTCGCATCTTTTACGGATGATATTTAAATATTAACATATCTCAAGTTATACATGACTGAAGATGACAGTTGTGCATGGTGTGATAAACAAGTACACCTTTTAACGAAGTGGGGGGAAAAGAGTGCGGGTTACAGATGGCTTCATAATCACTCACGACTTTTATATAAATCACAGAATGATTGGTTAGCATATCCATCAATAATTATAGCAAGTATAACGGGCGTGGGGGGTTTTGCCGTTTTAAATCCGAGTGGTAATTCTGATGTATCTACAGATACTAAAAACAAGATTATGATAGTACAGTACTTCTTTGCTTTCCTAAATGTAGTGGGGGGTATTCTAACCAGTATTTCTAAGTTTAGTCAAAGTCTGTCTTTATCGGAAGCACATTCAGCAATGTGTGTACAGTGGTCTAAGTTTTATAGGACCATAGATATGGAGTTATCTCTTGATGTAAAACACAGGGGTGATGTAGTTGAATTTATAATGAAATGCAAAAAAGAGTATGATCGGCTTTTGGATGAATCTCCGGATATTCCAGCGTGTTCTATACAAGCCTTTCTGGTTCAATTCCCGGATAAAGTCAACAAGCCAGATGTATGTAACGGATTGTCGATTGTTGTGAGTGATGATGCAGCGTCTGTTACCGGGTCTACACGTGCTGTTAGGAGATGGTTAGGTGCCTTTTCGGGTGTAAAAACAAAAAGAAATAGTAGAGATGACGACCTTCATAGAATGGAGAGTGTGTAATTCGACTTAAAAAATATCATACATTATTAGATAAAATGAACGTTGGTATACTCACAGCTGGTGGTGTATGTCCAGGTGTCAATAATATTATCCATACACTTACTCGCCTTGAAAATGCTCAAAACAACCGTATGTTCGGTATATACGAGGGTTTTCGTGGTGTTAATAACAACTTACGATTAGACTTGTCCTCTCGTGACAAGATTGATGAAGGTGCGGGATCTGTTTTAAGGGTCTCGTGTGATAAAGTTGATATAGAAAAAGCAATTGATAATATTAATGATCTTGACAGACTTTACTGTATATGCGGAAATGAGTCTATGAAAAGTGCAAAAGAGCTTGCTATGGATGACCGAATTGAAACAAATATTATTGGTATTGCTAAAACAATTTTCAATGACATCCCAGGTATTGAATCTATCGGATTTCAAACAGCTGTCCAGGAGTTTGCAAAATATATTGACTATGCATACACGGAAGCCACTACAACTAATTCAATTGTGTTTATTGAAGCTCCGGGTCGCTGTGTAACTGGACTGGCTACACAAGCTACATATGCACGTTATTCTAAAGTTACCGATATAGTTACACCCGATACAACCAATAAAATTAAAATGCATCAGATTAGGAATAACTATGAAATAAATGGTTACGCAACTGTAGTTGTATCAGAGAATTGTGATTATACAGATATAATTAGCTATTTGGAAGAAGTTGAGGCAGATGTAAAGATCATATCACCGGGATTTTCAATTCGTGACGTTGAACCATGTGTTTATGATGTAATTATTTCCCATGAAATGGCAATTCAAGCATTTAAACATGCTCAAGAGGAGCGTAATTTTATAAAAGGTGCGTCAAATTCTGTCTATTTTGAGGATTTTCTCAACATAGTATAATGTTTAGAGCCATGTACAAAGATCCTAAATTTATAGGGGCTCAAATAACACCACCAAACAATGTCATTGTGATAACAGAAGATGGCGTTGAAAATTATACAGTGGAAAAACAAGATTTTAGATCAGAAGCCCTTATTGATAAACAGATGAAATTACTTAAAGGTACAGACCGAGGAAAGATCAAGTTACGAGAACTCTTCTTAGAACCAAGAGTAGAACAAAAGGGGCGTTTTACTGTTACGGTTTACGAGTTTTGATCCAATAGCTCAGTTGGTTAGAGCGTGGTGCTTATAGTAAGGTATACATAGTGAGGTAAAACTCACACGAGGCACGCCAAGGTCACGGGTTCAAGCCCCGTTTGGATCACACTTTTATAAATATATTGTTTGTATTTATAAAAATGTGTATGGAATATGCGATTAAGATAAGGGACACTACAACACCACATGATTTGGATTGTATGTTTACACACGCTTGGTCATATAACAAACCTGTTAGATTTGTTATGGATGTTACAGAATGTAGAAATATATCACTTGGAAAGGTTCTCTCTATGAAGAAGGTTCTTGACAGTCATCGTCTCAACTCGAATAAATATATTGACTACACCACTGTCTATGTAAAGTCGCGGTTAGCTAAAACTGTTCTTAATTTGGGACTCTCTATAATAAAAACTGAAAGACCTGTGTACATCAGTACCCATACTTAATGTCTTTTGTTGTGGCGGAAGGATTAGTTCTGGATATAAAGTCTGGACGTCCATGAGTACAATGTCCAATTGTACTATTATGACTTCGATCAATCATCATGTAGTGTCTAAGGTCTTTATAATATATTCTGGCACCTTGTGATATTAAATCCTCATGTTTCATGTCTATATGATTATCCATAGGAATGAAATACTTTACATATTTTTTCATGTTTTCAACATTAATGAGGTAACATTTGGTACTCGAAATCCATTTAACCTTTTCTAACTTTCCATCTTGTTTGTCAGGAAGACGTGATAAGCAGTGAAAGAAGCACATTTCAAAATCATCTCCTCTATCATCTATTATATTTTGTATTTCTTTGTAAATTTCATGAGACTTAATAACCACATTATCTTCAAAGATGACTGCATATTTCAATCCCTGATGAAAACATCTCTTGTAGAAATCCATGTGTCCCATGAAGCATCCAATTGCTCCTAAGTTAAAGTAAGTTATGTCTGGACGTGTTACAGATTTGTCATAGTGCATTTCCAAAGCTTTTTCGTAGTACTCACCATCAATCTTATTTTCATATTTTTTAGCATTCTTGACAATTCGTGTGTCCGAACCATATATGATTTCAATTGGTATTTCCTGATTATGATACTTCATGAAATGATTTTTCCGTTTTTCTTCAGATTTTAATGTTAAAAGGAAACATTTATAGTCATAAGTTTCAACTCTACGTTTTCTGTAGAATAACAAAAATGCTATAATCAGTATCACAATTAAAATTGATGACATCTTACTTAAACATGAGAAAATACTTATGACTAAGATGAACATCATAGATTTATGTGGGATTGTGAGTTCTGTAATTATAGTCGTTATGTTTATACCAGAGATTTATCATGTCTATAAACATAAGGATGCTAAAGCTATTAACTATTCCTTCTTACATTTAAATGTTATTTCAAGTGTACTAGCTTTGGTGTATGGAATAACTTATAACGTTACTCCCATGATAATTAATCAATCAGCTATGGGAATATTTGCGCTGTTAATGTATTATTTTAAACATGTTTATGAATCATCTGATACTGTCAACTTTGTATAAGCTTAAACATTAGAAAATACTTATGAGTAAGATGAACGCTATAGATGTATGTGGTCTGTTGGGATCCGCTTTCATCGTTGTTATGTTCATACCTGAAATTAAGCATGTGTACAAACATAAAGATGCAAAAGCTATAAATTACCAGTTTCTACATCTGAACTTGGTTGCCAGTGTTCTGTCCCTCGTATACTCATTCTATTACAATGTCGTACCTATGACCATTACAAATATTGCTGCCAGTCTTTTCACATTTCACATGTACTATTTTAAATATATATACGAGGTTAAAGAAAAGAATCAAATTACTGATATAGTAGCCGAGGCTCCGGCTCCTATGGTGTAGTTGGTCAACACTGTGGACTTTGAATCCA